>ERZ825137.5271-NODE-5271-length-12115-cov-3.522305_pt1 | contig 12115 bp, 9 predicted proteins | sample MGYA00519873_ERZ825137 | MGnify/ENA primary metagenome ERZ825137 (study PRJEB31778, sample SAMEA3449190) | human gut metagenome | biome: human gut; feature: human-associated habitat; material: faeces | place: United Kingdom | collected 2010/2012 ... | reverse complement strand
AGTGAAGAAAACGAATGCCAATAGCAGGATAGGATATAATGCCTGGTTATCGATATTAAGCTTGTTCAGCATTCGGATAGCCAGTTTCCCGAGTATATATCCTGCAGCAGCCCCTACGATAAACTGAATGATAAAAGAAGCGGCAATAGAGCCGACTCCCATACCCGCTGATTGGATAAACTGTATCAGAACAATGGTAAGCATATAAGCCATTACTTCCACTTTCCAACTCCAGCATGGGACGTAAGTTGTGCTTCAGATTCATCTTTTGCGAACGGAGAATAGCGAAGACCGAAGCCGAATCTGTGGAAGACATGGTAGAGGCCAACAATAGGGAAGTGGTGATAGGCAAATAAATGTTCGTCCAACTCATACCGGATAGCCACCAAATGAAGAGCCCCGTAAAAAGAGCTGTGAGCAATACTCCGACAGTGGATAAGACGATACCCGGTCCTAAAATAGGTTTGATTTCTTTGAATTTCGTGTCCATACCTCCTGAGAAAAGGATGATACTCAAGGCAACCATACCGATAAATTGGGCTTCTTTGGCATTATGGAATTGGAGACCGAGTCCGTCACTTCCGAATGCCATTCCTACAACGAGGAACAGTAACAAAGTAGGTACGCCGAAACGGTATCCGGTTTTTCCAACAACAATGCTGACGAAAAGTAAGATAGAACCGATAAGTAAGGTGTTTTCTGCTGTAAATATCATAGGCAATATATTATTAAGTTATTAAATGTGTCGTAATAGGTCTCACCGTGCGAAGTTACACATTATTTAAAACAAATAAAGAGTCTTTTTGGATGTATTTTTGTGAAAAAAGGTAGTTAAATTGTCTAAAAAGATTAATTTTGCACTCAATTAATCTACATCATACTTATGGATTCAAACAATCTTACTCCTTTACGGAAAGGAGTGGTAGGAGTACAATTCTTGTTTGTAGCTTTCGGAGCTACGGTACTCGTGCCGCTTTTAGTGGGGCTTGACCCTTCCACCGCCTTGTTCACAGCCGGCATTGGTACACTCATTTTTCATGCGGTTACCCGGGGGAAAGTGCCTATCTTTTTAGGAAGTAGTTTTGCGTTTATTGCTCCGATAATAAAAGCGACAGAACTTTACGGATTAGCGGGCACTCTGTCCGGAATGGTGGGCGTCGCATTGGTTTATTTTGTAATGAGCGCGCTGGTCAAATGGCAAGGGGTGAGGGTGATTGAACGTCTGTTTCCTCCGGTGGTTATTGGGCCGGTTATTATTCTGATCGGTTTGTCACTCGCGGGGACAGGAGTAAATATGGCGAAGGAGAACTGGGTGCTGGCCTTGTTGTCGCTGGTTACGGCAGTCGTTGTCTCGATGAAAGCGAAAGGACTTTTGAAGTTGATTCCCATCTTTTGCGGTATCATTGTCGGTTATCTGGCGGCATGGCTTTTCTATGATCTGGATTTGTCCGGTGTGAGGGATGCGGCATGGATCGGGCTGCCGCAGTTCGTGTTTCCCAAGTTCTCATGGGAGCCGATACTGTTTATGATTCCGGTAGCTATTGCTCCGGTGATAGAGCATATCGGAGATGTATACGTAGTCAATACAGTTACAGGAAAAGACTTCGTGAAAGATCCCGGTCTGCATCGTACGTTGTTGGGCGATGGGCTGGCTTGCTGCTTTGCCGGATTGGTCGGCGGTCCTCCGGTGACGACTTATTCGGAGGTGACGGGTGCGATGTCATTAACGAAAATCACCAATCCGCAAGTCATCCGGATTGCTGCCATATCCGCTATCTTATTCTCCGTTGTCGGTAAAATCAGTGCGTTGTTGAAATCCATTCCGAGTGCGGTATTGGGGGGAATTATGCTTTTGCTGTTCGGAACCATCGCTTGTGCCGGAATAGGTAATCTGGTGAATAACTGCATTGATCTGAGCCGTACAAGAAACATCATCATTGTCTCTCTGACATTGACTGTCGGCATTGGCGGAGCTGTTCTCACGTGGGGAGACTTTTCATTATCCGGCATCGGACTGGCTGCTTTGGTCGGAGTACTTCTTAATTTGATATTACCGAAGGACGATTGACTCTGTTCTTGAAATGGTCAGGACTGTGTCAAGGTTAATAGTAACTAAACTAGGACCGACTTTTAATCAGCCCCAGTTTAGTTACTGTTGACACCCCTCCTTTTTATATTTAATAGTTAAGGCTTAGAATGTATATACGTCTTGTGTTTATGACAAGAACTTCATAATATCTTCGTCTGCGGTACTGATGCCACCGATTCCGAATTGTTCGATCAATACGTTTTTTACGTTTGGTGAAAGGAAGGCCGGAAGAGTAGGTCCCAGATGAATATTCTTCACTCCCAGTGCCAGCAATGCCAGCAATACGATCACCGCTTTCTGTTCGTACCATGCGATGTTATATACGATAGGAAGTTTGTTGACGTCGTCCAATTCGAATACTTCTTTCAGTTTCAGTGCGATGACAGCCAGTGAGTAACTGTCGTTACATTGCCCTGCATCCAATACGCGGGGAATGCCGTTAATGTCCCCTAAAGCCAGTTTGTTGTATCTGTATTTAGCGCAACCGGCAGTCAGTATGACTGTATCTTTCGGAAGTTTCTCGGCAAATTCGGTATAATATTCACGACTTTTCATACGTCCGTCACATCCTGCCATAACGAAGAACTTGCGGATCGCTCCGCTTTTCACGGCTTCTACTACCTTATCCGCCAAAGCCACTACCTGTGCATGGGCAAAACCTCCGATCAACGTTCCGCTTTCGATGGCCGTCGGCGGTTGACATTGCTTGGCATGTGCAATCAGTGCGGAGAAATCTTTCGGTTTTCCGTCTTTGCGTTCGGGGATGTAGTGTGCTCCCTCCAGTCCGCAGGCTCCGGTGATGTAGATACGGTCTTTGTAAGAAGCGTTGGCACGCGGAGGAACGATGCAGTTACTGGTAAACAGGATCGGTCCGTTGAAACTTTCAAACTCTTCTTTCTGTTTCCACCAGGCATTTCCGTAGTTTCCTGCCAGATGCTTGTATTTTTTCAGTTGGGGGTAATAATGTGCGGGGAGCATTTCACTGTGAGTGTAAATGTCTATACCTGTTCCTTCGGTCTGTTCCAGCAATTCTTCGAGGTCTTTCAGATCATGGCCGCTGATAAGGATACCGGGATTATTGCGGACACCTAGATTCACTTCCGATATTTCCGGATTTCCGTAGCTGTTTGTATTGGCGGCATCCAGTTGTGCCATGGCGGAAACTCCGTGCTTGCCTGTTGCCAGAGTAAGCTGAACCAATTCTTCCATCGTAATATCATTGCGGGTGAGCTCGGCCAGTGCACTTTGCATAAAGGCGAAGATTTCCGGCGACTGGTATCCAAGGTTATGCGCATGCTCAACGTAAGCCGCCATACCTTTCAGTCCGTAGTGTACCAGTTCTTTCAGCGAACGGATATCTTCGTCGGGTGTGCGAAGTACTCCTACTGTCCTGGCTTTCTCTTCAAACTCATCTTCATTCCCATCCCAAAGACATTCGTCGGGAGCATTTGCAATGGTTACTTTGCTGGCGAGTTCGTTTTTCAGTTGTAGTCCTTCTTTTATTTTTCTGATGATGGCCGCTTTGTCAAAATTGGCGTTAGTGATGGTGATGAACAGGGCATCGTAGATAAATTTGTCTGCTTCTTCAGAAGGATGTCCTTCCCGGCGCAGATGTTCGTTGTACACGGCGATTCCTCGTACTACAAAGAGCAGCAGGTCTTGCAGGTTAGCCACTTCGGATGTTTTTCCGCATACTCCTTTTAAGGTACAGCCTGTACCCATTGCGGTCTCTTGACATTGATAACAGAACATACTCATAACTTTTACGTTTTAATTAGTCTTATTGATTATGAACGCAAAAGTAGGGGGAAAGTTTGAGGTAAGTTTGTAACCAATGTTACATTGGGCGAAAAAAAATCGGATGCTATGAGCTAAATTAAATTAGCTATAATCATATTCCGATTAGCTATAATGAAAAAAAGATTAGCTATAATGAAACCGGAGTGAACTCTTGGTCATTGAATCAGCCGGATCAGCCATTCTTTCTGTAAGATAGTAATCTGTTTCCGGTCGGCTATAATCATACCGTCTTCCTGCATGTGCGACAGTTCACGTGCCAGAGAAGGACGGGAGACACCGAAGTAATCGCTCAGTTCCTGTTGCGAGCGGTCGAGGGTGATCTGTAGCTGTTGCTGCTGTTTGTATAACCGTAGCAGATAAGATGCTATCTTTTGCCGGATAGTCTTGAAGGACATAAAGAAAAGCTTATCCGATAGGGTACGGGCATAATTGGCGGATAGATTCATATAATTCTCCAGAAACTGCTCGTTCCTACGAAAAAGCTCCAGTACGCTGGCTTTGGGGATTTCGATTACTTCCGTCGGTTCGTTGGCGGTCACTTCTACCGGAAAGCGATTCTCTTCTCCGAAAAGGAAAAGAGGGGCAAGGGCTCTTGGTGCGGCAATGTCTTCTACTTTGATGAGTCTTCCGGAATAGTCAATCATTTCACCACGGACACTTCCTTTGGTCAGTATCACGAGACGGTTGCACACATCTCCCTGTCGTGCCAGTATTTCTCCTTTTCTATAAGAACGGGTGTGGAAACTGATCTCTTCCAGATTGGCGGATAACTTCTCCGGAGTAATCCCCCGGAATAATGGGTTATTGGTGAGTGCAGGTGTCATAGGCTGGTCTGTTATTTGAATTTTAATATGAATTTCGTTTCCTTGTTGTCCGGTAACAGCGTGAGGCTTCCACCTGAAAGCCGCATGATCTGACGCGAAATACTTAGTCCGATTCCGCTGCCTCCTTCTTTGGTAGTGAAGAAAGGGATAAAAATGTGCTCCGCTATTTCCGGTGGAATGACGGGACCGTTATTCTTAATCTCAATCAGCACTTCTTCCGTTTCGTTGCAATAAACCTGAATGTCGATTTGTCCGTCCGGCTGATCACCGATTGCCTGAATCGCATTTTTCAGAAGATTAATGACTACTTGCGAAATCAGATTCTCATCTGCATGCAGGATCAGGTCGGCAGGATCGATCTTTGTATGGAACGTGATGTGGTCACAAGGATTCTGATGGCGGGCAAGTTCCACCATTCGTTCGATGAATGCTTTCAAGTAAAACAATGAAGGTTCCGGAGTCGGTATCCGTGTGAATTTGCGGTAGGATTCTACGAAAGCAAGCAGCCCTTTTCCCGTGGCACTGATGGTTTGCAGTCCGTGGCTGATCTCTTCGTCTTTGTCCTCCACCATCGAGAGAAGCGTATCGCTGAGCGAAGTGATGGGAGTCACGGAGTTCATGATCTCATGAGTCAGTACTCGGGTCAGGCGAATCCATGAGTCTATCTCCTTTTCGTCCAGCTCAATATTAATATCATTCAGTGCAAGGATGCGCAGATGTTCTTTGTGTACATTGATTTCTGACACGCGAATAGACAGATTGACTGTTCCCCGTTCATTGTGAAACACCACTTGCAGCTTATCTCCGGAACAACAATTTTCTATCTTCTCCATCAGTGTAGCATCTACTTTACTCAACTGGCGGACATGGGTAAATACATTCAGTCCCAAAAGCCGGAGTGCTTCTTTGTTTTTCTGATAGACCGCTCCGTTATCATTGAGCACCAGCAATCCCGTGCTGACAAAGTCAAGAATCAGTTCGTAGTACTTTTCCTGTTGGGCAGTCTCTGCTTTTACATTATATAAAATGTGGCCCACCCGATTGAGTGCCCGATTGATCTGTTTGCTCTCGGGAGTACCGGACTCTTCGGGGAAACGGAAGGCACTGTCATTATTCTCCAACGCATCGATCATGAAGAGCACCTGCTTGATGTGCAGGCGATAAAGCCGGACTTGCCAGATGATACTTAAGATCAGCAGACAGGCACTGACGCTGAACCAGACATAAGACTGATGCACGCCCAAACAGATAGTCGCCAGACAGCAAATGACCGTCAGTGATACCCTGAACCAATATTGGTTGGCTACTTGTTGTAGAATCCGGTTCATAATCCGAATTTTTTCATCTTGTTATAGAGAGTCTGTCGGGTAATTCCCAGTTGCGCAGCTACTGCCGAAAGATTTCCTGCACAGGCATCCAGCGCTTTCCGTATCATTTGTACTTCCATCTCTTCCAAGGTGGAAATATTCTTCTCGGAAGTTTCTGTCTTTCGGGAGGATAACTGGAACAATTCCGCAGGGATTTGCAACCCGTCGTTAATGATGACCACCTTTTCGATTGCGTGCTCCAATTCGCGGATATTGCCGTACCAGGGATGCGCGGTAAGCTTTTCCTTTGCTGCCGGACTGAATTTCATCGGTTCCTTATCATATTGCTTGCAGAAGCGGATGATAAATCTTTCGGCAAGAGGGACAATATCTTCTTTCCGTTCTCTCAAAGGAGGGATTTCTATATGAATGGTGTTGATACGGTAGAGTAAGTCTTCCCGAAACTCTTCCCGGTCTACCATTTCCTGCAAATTCCGGTTGGTGGCGCATATCAGACGGATGTCAATAGGAATCGGAGTGTTACTTCCCACTCGCACGATACTTCTTCGTTGGATAGCCGTCAATAGTTTGGCTTGCAGGTGATAGGGGAGGTTTCCTATTTCATCCAGAAACAATGTGCTGTGATCGGCAGCCTCAAACTTTCCTGTCCGGTCGGTATGCGCATCGGTAAAAGAGCCTTTCACATGCCCGAAGAGTTCGCTTTCAAATAAAGATTCGGTGATTGCTCCCATGTCCACAGCAATCATTTCCTGTTGCCTGCGGTTGGAAAGAGCGTGAATTTCACGGGCAAGCATTTCTTTTCCTGTTCCGTTTTCACCGGTAATCAGGATATTGGCGTCTGTGGAGGCTACCTTTTCGATCAGTGTTCGGAGTTGTTGCATAGACTTGCTTTCTCCCCAATAGAGTGCCGGAGTGTTGACCGGTTCCTTTTTGTTTCCTGTCTTACGTCCTTGCTGTGCGGATGAGGCGGCAGCCTGTAGTGTTTCTACCAGTTTCTGATTATTCCAGGGCTTGACGATAAAGTCCGAAGCACCTTCTTTGATTCCCCGGATAGCGAGATCAATATCCGCATAAGCAGTAAAAAGTACGACAGGAAGCTCCCGTCGTACTTTCTTTATTTCGTGCAGCCAGAACAATCCTTCATTGCCGGTATTGATGCCCGAAGTGAAATTCATATCTAATAGTACCACTTCCGGTGTTTCCTCTCGTATCGCAGTGGTCAGTGTGACCGGTGACGACAGTGTGACGACTTTCGAAAAGTAGTTTTTTAAAAGGATTTGTACCGCTGTCAGCACCCCTTTATTATCGTCTACAATGATGATGGTTCCTGATTTACTCATGTCCGAATTGGTTTGTACGCTACAAACTTACGAAAAAGTAATTCATAATTCAAAATTCGGATTTGAATTTATAGCCATTGGAACTTTAATCCGAATGATAAACTCAGATAATCACGGGGACGGAGGTAGCTATTTGTTACACCACTGATCAGATAAAGATCGCATGTACTTATCTCGTAGAAGAAAGTCACGGACTTTGCCAGAAATCGGCGGTTAGGGTCAATATCATAGGTCAGCCGTTGTCCCATGAAAACATGGATACGCACCTTGCTTGAAAAACCATAGTATCCTTTCGGATAACGTTCCGGTTCGCTGACCCAGAACTGATTGCCGAATACGGTATTCAGATATAGTCCGCAGGAAAGCGGCTCGGTAGAGAATCCTTTCCCCAGGTTGATGCTCCAGGGCATATAGTTCTGTTTCAGTGTCATGGTCACTTTTGCCTTCTTGGACGAATACTTCGGGATAAATCCGAGCAACAGGTCAGTTTCCCACTGATTTCGTTTTCCGTAATCCCATCCGGTACCGAAGGAGAGTAATCCCATATTTCCGGCATATTGTATTTTAGAGTGGGTCGGAATGATGCGTTCCCAGTTTTTGCGGAAGCGATGTACACGTCTGTCGTAGCCGGTGCGAAGAACCGGTTCGGCAATATAAGGAAGTACTGTGTCTGCTTTGACTATTGTGAATGCAGAATCACCCTCATGAAAGGCTATGATAGAATCTGCCTTAATTGCCAGTTTCAGCGAGTCGGGTTTATAGTTCCTGATAATGGTATCTGGCTTGCAAGTAGCCGAAAGCAGGCTGGGGAAGAGTAGAAGCATAGTCAGTACTCCTGCGCGGATCATATATTTAGTATTCAACCAGTTCATATTCGTATTTTTCCGGGGTTATAGTAAATACCAGATAACTGCGACTTTTCATGCAGTCGCTGACAATATAATGCACATCGTCATCAAAAAGGATTCTGTCATCGAATCCGTGATTATGGGCGGCCGTGCAGAACTGTAGTCCCGGATATTGGGTGATGTAGTACTGGAACGGCTTCGCCACATTATCATTGAACACATCTGCAAAAGGATGTGCATGCATGCTGACTACGGTTTTTTCAAACTCATCCGCCCTGTCCGTCAGTTCCTGTTCCATAAAACCGAAATTGGGAATAGGCTCCGAATAATCATATTCCAGCGCATTGGTATTAAGGCAGACGAATTTCACATTGCCCGCAATGAATGAGAAGTTGGTAGGTCCGAAAACAGCCTGATAAGTTTCTGCTCCGGTACCCAGACAGTCATGATTCCCGATAAGGACGACATAAGGCACTTTCAGTCCGTTCATGATGTCCCGCTGCCAAAGAAATTCTTTGGTCAGCCCGAAGTCACTCATATCTCCTCCGTGAATGACGAAATCGATATCATCTCTCTTATTGACCTCTTTTACAAAGTCTTCTGTCTCATCATACCATCGCTGCGAATCGCCCATCGTGATAAAACGGATGGTTGTCTTTCCTTTGCACTTAGCTTCTATTTGTTCAATGTTATGAGCATTTACGTCTGTCTCTCCACTGATACGTACATCGTAGGGGTGGTAGTCTATCAGATCGCATCCGGCCAGAAGCAGGCAGACCAGGAGAGTGTATAAATTCTTGTTTACCATAAATAGAATAATTTATTTAATTGAAAACTTGATGCGAAGATAGAGTTTTCAGTTGAGATATGGGCGATTGCTTGGGCAAAATAAGAAAAATGGAACAATAAATAGGCATTAATGCATACTTTCCACTGAGAAAGGAAATATGATTGTCTTTGTCTAATAATTAGACGCATGTGTCTAATTATTAGACAGTAGATGATAGGACAGATAACTATAAATGATTGAGAATGAGTATTCTCACTATTGTGGCACGTTATCTGCATAGCATCATTAAGAAAAATAGGAATATATTATATAATCATGAGACAAATCTATTATGTCATTCGAACTTTGCTGCGGGGGCGTAGTTCCAATGTTGTCAAGGTCATTTCTTTAGGGCTTGGGCTGACAATGAGTATTTTATTATTTGCCCGCGTGGCTTTTGAGCAGAGCTTTGATAAATGTTTTAAGGATTATGAAAACTTATATCAAGTCTTTTCCATCTTTACGATGAATGGCGAACAACTCGAACCGCAAGATCAAAATTGCGGACCGGTAGCAGGTGCAATTCTTGAGAACTTTCCCAAAGAAGTGGAGGCGGCTACCAGTTACTGCCTTTGGGTGCACGATCCTCTTTATCATGGGAGTGTCCGTTTTGAAGCCAGAAAGCTGGCGGCCGATTCCCTCTTTTTCCAGACAATGGGAATCGAGGTGTTGAGCGGGACCCCGGTGAAAGATTTAGCACAGAAGGATGTCGTTTACCTGAGTGACCGTTTGGCACGAAAGATGTTCGACACGGAGAATCCGATAGGTAAGGTTATCTCATACAGCAAGGAGATAGAACTTACGGTAAAAGGCACCTTCGCTGATATACCGGAGAATGCGACAGTAAGACCGGAAGCGGTGATTTCTCTGCCGTCGATATGGAGCCGCAAATGGGGAAATTACTCATGGAGAGGTGGTGACAGCTGGCTGGCGTTCATCCGTTTTCGTCCCGGAGCCGATAAGTCGGTAGTGAATGCCCGGATAGACGCAATGATACAGAAGTATCGTCCTGCGGAAGATCAAAAAGTGGTTGGATATACCGCTTTTGTAAAACCAATCCGTGACGTATATCGTGATAATAAAGATGTAAGGCGGATGCGGAACATCATGACTATTCTGGGTATTACTATTCTTTTCATCGCTTCATTGAATTATGTGTTGATTTCCGTCTCATCACTTTCCTATCGGGCGAAAGCGGTCGGTGTGCATAAATGCAATGGAGCAGGAAACATGACCATATTGAGTATGTTTCTTTGGGAAACAGCGATTATCATTCTGTTTGCCCTGATCCTGATGGGATTGATCTTATTGAATTTTCAGGATTTCTTTGAAGATACGGCAGCTGTCAAGTTAAGCGCTTTGTTCGGCTTGGATCGTATTTGGGTACCTTTATTAACGGTAGCTGTACTTTTCGTTGTGGGTGGGGTATTGCCGGGACGACTGTTTGCAAGGATACCCGTTACTCAGGTATTCCGCCGATACACGGAAGGTAAAAAGGGCTGGAAACGACCGTTGCTGTTTATCCAGTTTGCCGGTGTAGCATTTATTTGCGGACTGATGTATGTGGTGATGATGCAATATTATTATATCTTGAATAAAGATTTGGGTTATAATCCAAAGCGTGTAGTGGTGGCCAATGCCAGCTTCGGTGAGGAAGAAAAAGGAAATTATGCCTTGAATGTTTTCCGGAATATGCCTTATGTGGAATCCGTGTCCAGTGCCACTTATCATCCTGTCTACGGATATAGTGGAACGATTATTAATGATGAAAGCGGACAGTCACTATTTTCATCCCGTTACTGCAGTGTTCCGGATGATTATCCGAAGATGATGGGGATGGTTCTGAAGGAGGGACGTATGCCCCGTGGTGACGATGAGACAGTCGTCAATGAGACTTTTGCCGAGTGGATGCATTGGGGAAACAATATACTGAATCGTACGGTTTATAATTCGGGATACGTATGTAAGGTAGTGGGCGTGATGAAAGATTATCGCATCGGAAGTTTTACCAGCCCGCAACAACCGTTGCTGCTTATGCACACCAAGAGGTTTGGTGATTGTATCCATGTCCGGTTGAAAGAACCTTTTGCCGAGAATCTTCTCAAACTGAATAAGGAGATGGAGAGTGCATTTCCTGATAAGACTATCGAATTTCGGTCGATGCAACAGATGATCAAAGAGAATTATAACTCTGTTCGTGTTTTCAGTAATGCTACGATGCTGGCGGCAATAACAATGTTTTTTGTGATGTTGATGGGATTGATAGGCTACACTACGGATGAGGTCCGCCGTCGTTCCAAGGAGATAGCCATACGCAAGGTGAATGGTTCTGAAGCAACCGGAATCTTGGAACTGCTGGTGAAAGATGTGCTTTATGTAGCTGTTGTTGCAGTTTTAATCGGAGTGGTAGCAGCATGGTACGTCAATGGTATGTGGATGGATTTGTTTGCCGAACATGTTCCGCTCAGTTGGGCTGCCTATCTTCTGATAGCAATTGCAAATCTGGCAGTCATTGTGGCATGTGTACTTTGGAAATCATGGAAGATTGCCAATGAAAACCCGGTCAATAGTATAAAGAGCGAATAAAGAAGAAATAAAAAGTATAACAACATAATAAATGAACAAGATGATACAGATTGAAAACATTAGTAAAGTATTCCGTACTACCGAAGTAGAGACAGTCGCACTAAATCACGTGAACCTTGAAGTAAAGGAAGGAGAGTTTGTTGCCATTATGGGACCTTCGGGCTGTGGCAAGTCCACCTTACTGAATATTCTTGGTTTATTGGATAACCCAACCGAAGGTTCTTACCGATTACTGGGAGAAGAAGTTGCCGGACTGAAAGAAAAGGAACGTACCGGCGTCCGCAAAGGCAAACTGGGCTTTGTATTTCAGAGTTTTAACCTGATAGACGAACTGAATGTCTTTGAGAATGTAGAACTTCCGCTGACCTATCTTGGTATCAAATCTTCCGAACGCCGCCGCATGGTAGAAGACATCCTGAAAAGGATGAATATCAGCCACCGTGCCAAACACTTCCCGCAGCAACTTTCCGG
>ERZ825137.5267-NODE-5267-length-12133-cov-20.359083_pt1 | contig 12133 bp, 12 predicted proteins | sample MGYA00519873_ERZ825137 | MGnify/ENA primary metagenome ERZ825137 (study PRJEB31778, sample SAMEA3449190) | human gut metagenome | biome: human gut; feature: human-associated habitat; material: faeces | place: United Kingdom | collected 2010/2012 ... | reverse complement strand
GTTAAATCGGTGATTTTTAATAAACTATTTGTTGCCTGAAAGGCTATGGTGATTAGTATGAAAAATCTTTCAAAATTTAATATAATCGAATACATTGAGGGTGCCGTTTTCCTGCTGCTCGGAATACTGACATTCGTAAAACCGAATATTATGCTTACGGGCATTGTGATAATTTACGGTATTATAGCTGTCGTCACGGGTATTCTGGACATCGTAGCCTACATCAAAATCGAACGCTTTACGGGCTTCGGTCCCATCGTTGCCCTCATTGCGGGCATTATGAGCGTTATGTGCGGCGCAACGCTGATGATTTATCCGAATATCGGCAGGACGGTGTTTGCGTTCCTGTTTGCGATATGGTTCATCACTCACTGCGTGTCAAAGCTCGCACATATCGACATTCTGCGCCTTGCGAACAATAAGTTTATATATTATTTTTCGTTGGTAATAAACATTATCGGCATTTTCCTCGGCTTTGCCATGATGTTCTCGCCGTCGTTTTCAATGCAGGCTATGAATGTGTTTATCGGCGTTTATCTGATTTTGCTCGGAATTGAGAGCATTGCCGCCGCCTATATAACGGGACGGTATTACGACGGATTTTAATATACAAACGGATATAAAAGCAGTTATCGGATTTCGGTAACTGCTTTTTTCTGCCGCCGTTTTAACAAAATTTTCAGCGATTGATTTTGAATAAAAACTACGATATAATTGTAACAGATTATTATCGGGTGGTGATACAATGTATAATCCGCAGATAGAAACATTCATAAAGGTTGCGGACGCAGGAAGCTTTAACAAAGCGGCGGAGGAATTGTATATCACGCCGACTGCCGTTATTAAGCAAATCAATTTGCTTGAAAGCTCGCTTGACTTGGTTTTGTTTGAGCGTACGCACCGTGGGTTGATACTGACTAACGCAGGCAAATCGCTTTATCAGGACGCAAAATATATTATCGGCTACTGCAAGGACAGTGTTGTCAGGGCAAAAAATGCAATGAGCGAGGGCGAAAATATTATTCGTATCGGTTCGTCGCCTATGACTCCCGCTCAGCTCCTTATGAAAATGTGGCCTAAAATCCAAGAGCAATGCCCGGATATAAAATTTGAGATTGTTCCGTTTGAAAACACACCTGAAAAAGCAAAGGAAATACTTGCGAATTTAGGCAAGAATATAGATATTATCGGCGGAATATTTGACGACACAATGCTTAAACTCAGAAAATGCGAGGGCTTGCAATTATCCCGTGAGCCGTTTTGCTGTGCCGTGTCCGTTCATCACAGGCTTGCACAAAAGGATAAGCTTCAAATCAGCGATTTGTACGGCGAAAATTTACTGCTTATGCACCGCGGTTGGAGCAATTATGTTGACCGTTTGCGTGACGATATTTGGCAAAATCATACGCAGATACATATTGTTGATTTTGATTTTTACAGCATGAGCATATTTAACAGATGTGAAAACACCAACGATGTTTTGCTTGCGATATCGGGCTGGGCAAATGTTCATCCGCTGTTAAAAGTTATTCCCGTTGAGTGGGAATACAGCATTCCGTATGGGCTTTTACATTCGCCGAACCCGAGCGAAAATGTCAGACGGGTTTTAGATGCTGCCGAGAACACGGTAAAAATCAAATAAACGGTTATAACCCAAAGGTATATACCGATTAACAAAAAGAGACTTCATATGAGGTCTCTTTTTTCTTATAATACAGTTGAAAAGAAAAAAACAAGAGTCGTGCAAGCGAAGGGGGAAATCGGTAATTATGGTATTTTATTTTACTGCGACGGGCAACAGCCTTTATGTTGCAAAATGTATTGACGAATACCCGGTCAGCATACCGCAGGTTATTAAAAATTCGTCAATCTATTCAGGCAGTCAAATCGGTATTGTTTGCCCTGTTTATTGCGGCGAAATACCGAATACGGTAAAAGAGTTTTTGAAAAAGTCGAAGTTTGATACAAAATATATGTATCTCATATTAACCTACGGCAACAGTGCAAGCGACTGCCCCGAGTTTACATATAACGAGTTTAAGGCTCTCGGTATCAACTTTGATTATATAGATACCGTTCACTGCGTTGATAATTACCTGCCTGTCTTTGATATGGCAGAGGAAAAGAAAATCGACAAGCAGACCGATATTCAAATTGCACATATCATCAAGAATATTCGACTGATGAAAAAAGGCGTTCCCTCTGCGACAGTTGCAGACAGGAAACTCCACAAACAGGTGGCAACACTTAACAAACTCATTCCGTCACTTAATAACGGCAAAATGATAAAAATAACCGATAAATGCATCGGCTGTAAGGTGTGCGAAAAGGTTTGCCCGACAGGTAATATAATTATGACGGAAAATCACGCAAAAAGGCAAAATAAAAAATGTGAATACTGCCTTGCCTGCGTTCACGCTTGCCCGCAAAAGGCAATTATCATTAAGCATGAGAAAAACAAAAACGAGCGATACAGAAATGAAAATGTATCACTCGAGGAAATAATAAAATCAAATTTTCAAGATAGGAAAAAAGGCTATGAATAATTTTGTTTTTGAAAATTCGTCAAAGGTATATTTCGGCGAAGGCTGTGTAAAAGAGTATCTTTCAAATATTCTTTCAGCTTACGGCGACACGGTTATGCTCTGCTGCGGCGGAGGCTCGATTAAGAAAAACGGTATTTATGACGAGGTTATAACCGTACTTAAAAAAGAAAACAAAGCTGTTGTTGAGTTTAGCGGTATTCCGTCAAACCCGACTTACAGCAAGGTGCTTGAGGGCGTTAGGCTTGCAAAAGAGAGCAATGCCGATTTGATTCTTGCAGTCGGCGGCGGAAGCGTTATGGATTGCTGTAAGGCAATTTCACTCGGCGCAAAATATGACGGCGACATTTGGGCTGACTTTTGGGCGAGACCGGGCGTTATTGATTTTGAGCCGTTGCCGCTCGGTATTATCGTCACTGTTTCGGGCACAGGCAGTGAATGTAACGGCGGTGCTGTAATCACAAACGAAGAACTTAAAATCAAAACAGGCAGAGATTATCCTCAGCTCAACGCAAAATTCGTTATGCTTGACCCGACCTACACCTACAGCGTTCCTAAATTCCAAATGGTATCGGGTGCTTTTGACACTCTTTCACACATTATGGAGATTTATTTCAGCGAGCCGAATGAAAGCAATGTATCGGACGATATATCCGAGGCTCTTATGAAAAATGTTATTACAAATATGCGTGCCGCTATCAAAAATCCCGAGGATTACACAGCAAGAAGCAACCTGATGTGGGACGCTACAATGGCTGAAAACCGTATTATAAAGCTCGGTAAAAAGACGGACTTTGAATGTCACCAAATGGAGCATCAGCTCGGCGCATACACCAACTGCAATCACGGTGCGGGTCTTGCCGTTCTCCACCCCGTTTATTACAGGCATATTTGCAAGGCGGGCGAAAAGAAATTCGCTCAGTTTGCAGTTAATGTTTGGGGTATTTCAAAGGACGGCAAAACAGACGAAGAGCTTGCAAAGGCAGGCGTTGAGGCTCTGGCAGATTTCATTAAGGAAATCGGTATGCCGACAACCTTTAGGGAGCTCGGGATTGACGAGAATAGCAACCTTAAAGAAATTGCGGACTCCTGCGGCATTGTACCCGGTGCATACAAAAAGATGACTCACGAGGAAATATTAAAAATTTTTGAAGAATGTAAGTAAACCCTTGACCTAAAGTCAACTTTAGATATTAAAATTAATTTATCGAATAGAAAAGGAGTAACTGATATGGAATTTACAAAGTTAAATAACGGCGTTCAAATGCCTATGCAGGGTATCGGAACATTTTTGCTGTCTCCCGATGAGGCAGAGGCATCTGCAACTTACGCTCTCAAAAACGGCTGTCAGCTCATTGATACGGCAAACGCTTATTGCAACGAAAAGGCAGTGGGCAGAGCAATGAAAAACGCAGGCATTGACCGTAAAAATATTTTTCTTGAAACCAAGCTTTGGCCGTCATTTTACGAGCAGGATGACGCAGTAGACAAAACTCTTGAAAGACTTCAAACAGATTATATCGATTTGCTTTTAATTCATCAGCCTGCCGGCAACTACATTGCAGGATATAAACAAATGGAAAAAGCATATAAGGACGGCAAGGTTTGTGCAATCGGTCTTTCCAATTTTAACGAAGAGCAGATTTGCGAAATCTTAAATATTTGCGAGGTTAAGCCGTCCGTTCTTCAAACCGAGGTGCACCCGTATTATCAGGAAAAGGAGCTTAAAAAATTCCTTTCTCACGAGGATATTAAAATTCAGGCTTGGTATCCGCTCGGTCACGGTGACAGTGCACTTCTTAACGAGCCACTCTTTAAGAGCCTTGCAGAAAAATACGGCAAGTCGACGGCTCAAATCATTCTTCGTTGGCATATTCAAGACGGAAACATTATTATCCCGGGTTCAAAGAACAGCGACCATATTAAGGCTAACTTTGATATTTTTGATTTCTCGCTTACAGATGAAGAAATGGCAGAAATATCATCACTTGATAAGGGTGTAAGATATTACACCTCCACACCCGAAATGCTTAAAAAGTATGCCGAGATGATACCGCCTGTTGACGAACAAAAATAATTAAACTAAAGGAGATTAACATTATGAAAAAATTAACATCAATTCTTTTAGCACTCGTGCTTGTTTTTTCTTTTGCAGCTTGCTCTAACAGCTCCTCTGACGGTGCAGGCACAACAAACTCTACCACTTCTGCTCCGGCGGACGCACAATCTACCGATGAGTCCTCCGATAATAATACAGACAGTTCTTCAAACAGTAAAATTCTTGTTGTTTACTATTCCGCAACAGGCAGCACAAAAGCCGTTGCAAAAACTGTTGCAGACACTGTCGGAGCGGATTTGTTTGAAATTACACCCGTTGACCCTTACACAAGCGACGACCTTAACTGGTCAAACGATAACAGCCGTGTAAGCGTTGAGCACAACGACGAAAGCAAGCGAAATGTTCCGCTTACAAAGGTCACTCCCGATAACTGGGCTGATTACGACACAGTATTTATCGGCTATCCGATTTGGTGGGGAATTGCAGCTTGGCCCGTAAACGACTTTATCAAAGGCAACGACTTTACGGGTAAAACCGTTATTCCGTTCTGCACCTCGGCTTCCTCGGGCATAGGCAGAAGCGGTAAGCTCTTATCCGATATGGCAGGTACGGGTAAATGGCTCGACGGAGAAAGATTTTCATCTTCCGCTTCACAGTCGCAAATTGACGAATGGATAAATTCTCTCAAAATTAACGCTTGAAAACCGTTTCAAGCTGTGCTATTATATAAAAAAGGGAATGAAGTTCTCCCGTAACCGTCAAGGTTAAAACCGCTTATGAGCTGATGACTTCTGCATTTATTTGCAGAAGCATCGGCTTTTTTGTTTTTTAGGAGGAAGTTATGATAACATCGCTTGCATTGATTTTTTTAGTCGGACTTTCAGCCGCCGCAATTTTTCAAAAGCTGAAACTGCCGAGGATAATCGGTATGCTTCTGACGGGCATTGTGCTGGGTCCGTATGTCCTTGATTTGCTTGACAGCTCAATACTCGGAATATCCTCCGAGCTTCGGCAGATTGCGCTGATAATAATACTGATAAAGGCGGGTCTTTCGCTTGACCTTGCCGACCTTAAAAAGGTAGGCCGCAGCGCGGTAATGCTCTCATTTTTGCCCGCAAACTTTGAGATAATCGGATATTTTGTGTTCGCTCCCTTGATTTTGGGCGTTACAAGGATTGAGGCGGCGCTTATGGGCGCTGTGCTGTCGGCGGTCTCCCCTGCCGTTGTTGTGCCGAGAATGGTAAAGCTGACGGAGGAAAAATACGGCACCGACAAAAGCATACCGCAGATGATAATGGCAGGCGCCTCGTGCGATGATATTTTTGTTATCGTGCTGTTTTCAACCTTTTTGAGTATGGCGCAGGGCGGCTCGGCAAGGGTAAAGGATTTTATAAATATACCCGTGTCGATAGTATTAGGCATACTGCTCGGAGCGTTTACCGGCTTTATACTCAGCCTTATATTCGACGCATTTTATTCGCATAACAACCATATCCGCAACAGCGTAAAAGTGATAATCGTACTCGGCACATCGTTCCTTTTGATGTCCGCAGAAACGCTGTTAAAGCCGTATATTGCGCTGTCGGGCTTGCTTGCGGTTGTGGGTATGGCGTGCGTTGTAAAGCTGAGAAGTCCGCAATCGGTCACAAAAAGGCTGTCGGAAAAATTCGGAAAGCTGTGGCTCGCCGCCGAAATATGGCTGTTTGTGCTTGTCGGTGCGGCAGTGGATATACGGTACACCCTGACGGCAGGCATTGCGGCAATAGGCTTGATTTTCATTGCGCTACTGTTTCGCTCGGTCGGCGTTATCGTTTGCCTTGCGGGCACAAACCTCAACTTTAAGGAGCGTGTTTTCTGCGTAATTTCGTATCTTCCGAAAGCAACCGTTCAGGCGGCAATCGGCTCCGTTCCGTTGGCGGCGGGACTTGAATGCGGAAAAATAATACTTTCGGTTGCGGTGCTTGCAATCCTTATTACCGCTCCGCTCGGTGCGTTCGGAATTGACGCAAGCTATAAAAACTTTCTTAAAAAATCGGTATAGACACAAAAAACGGATAGGCTGTTTAGCCTATCCGTTCTTTATAGTTTATATAATATCAGACATCCTTTGAGTTTGCGTAAATCTGGCGCATTCTCTCGTCCGTATAGTGTTCGTCAAGGAAAACCTCGATTTTGTTCCTTGCGGGGACATTGTTTTTGCGCTGGTCCATTCTTGCCGCTGCGGAAGCCGAAATCACGCAGTCAAAGACAAAGAATATTGTAAAGCCGATGCAGATATATCTTGTAATATCCTTGGGGATCATATCTATCATATGGCTCAAATGCGGATAAATGCCCTTTATCCACGCAAGACCCAAAACGCCCCAGAACAGCGAATACAACAGGCAAACTCTGCCGTTGATGTTAAGCGGTACATTGCTGTAATCCCACGCTACCGAGCCGAAGCATATTTCCTGTCCGAGCGAGGCTATGTACTCCGCAACCGTGCAGACAACAAACGAGGTCAGGAAAATCGTGTACCACTTTTTGTCCTTGATTTTGTAAAGTGAGAGCGTAAGCAACACCGCACCCATACCGTACAGCACCGACAGCGGTCCGTAGATAAGAGAATGTCTTGACTCAAAATAGCCGTTGCGGATAAGGCACCAAATTTCCTCCACGCCGTATCCGACAAGACATGCCACAAGGAAAATCATAATGACTTTTTCTACGGTAAGCTCGTCTTTTGCTTCGCTTTTTTGAGTTTCAGCCTTTTTCGTTTCTACCATAACTTCCACCTTCTGACATATTTTTAACCTTGCAATATAGATTATAGACTATTGTGCGGATAATTCAATATTTTCTAATAAAATTAAAAAATTTTTAACAATTTTCTTTCGCTTTTGCCGTTTTGCGACAAATCGCCCGAAAAAAGCGGTGCGGCTTGACCGAATTTCGGCTTACCGCACCGCTTTACAAGCTGTTTTTATTACATTCTGTCGGGAGTTTCAATGCTGAATGCAGAAAGAATATTTACCATAACGCTCCTTACGCACTCGCAAAGGCAGACTCTCGCCTGCATAAGCGCTTCGTCGTCAACGCCTATCCTGCAAGCGTTGTAATACTTGTGGAACAGTGTTGCGAGGGTTACGGCGTATCTTGTAATCCTTGCGGGGTCGTAATTCTTTGCCGAAAGGATAATTTCGTCCGTAAGCGACGCAAGATGGCGGATAAGCTCCTTTTCCTCGGGTTCGGTCAGCTTTTCGAGCTCCTCCCTTGTGCAGGGTCTCGGAGTAATGCCGTCCTCTTTAAGCTTGCGGAGAATACTGCAAATTCTCGCATTTGCATATTGACAGTAGTAAACGGGATTCTGCGACGACTCCTCGACAGCCAAATCAAGGTCAAATTCCATTGTCGAGCCCGGCTCACGCATATTGAACAAAAATCTTACTGCGTCAACGGGTATTTCATCGAGCAAATCGGTAAGCGTTATCGCCTTGCCCGTCCTCTTTGACATTCTGACAACCTCGCCGTTCCTTGTGAGGTTTACAAGCTGCATAAGAACGACATCAAGCCTGTTTTCGTCCAAATCAAGAGCTCTCAAAACGCCCTTCATTCTTGCGACATGACCGTGATGGTCTGCGCCCCAGACATCAATCGCCTTGTCAAAGCCCCTTGTTACAAGCTTGTTCCTGTGGTATGCAATGTCCGCCGCAAAATAGGTCGGATTGCCGTTTTTACGGATAAGCACATCGTCCTTTAATTCAAGCTTGTCAATCTCCTCCTGAGACTTGCCCTGCTCCTTGAGCATTTCGGTCTGCACCTCAATATTTCTGTACCAAAGTGCGCCGTCCTTTTCATAGGTAAGTCCCTTATTTGTGAGGTAATCTATACATTCCTTAACATCGCCGTTTTTGTGGAGCGTGCTTTCCATAAACCAAGTGTTATAGTTTATGCGGTACTTTGCCATATTTTCACGCATTTTTTCGATATTGAGCGGAAGAGCAAACTCGACAAGAGCCTTTCTGCGCTCCTGTTCGGGCTTATTGATATATTCGTCACCGTACTTTTCACGGAACTGCTTTGCCCTCTCGATAATGTCCTCGCCGTGGTAGCTGTCCTCGGGAAGCTCAACGGAATTTTCGCCGTTTATTAACTGCTGATAACGAATATCGAGGGAAAGCCCGAACTTTTCAATCTGGTTTCCCGCGTCGTTTACATAAAATTCCCTTTCGACCTCATAGCCTGCCATTTCAAGCACGCTTGCAAGGCAGTCGCCCAATGCGCCGCCCCTTGCGTTGCCCATATGCATGGGACCCGTGGGATTTGCCGAAACGAACTCGACATTATATTTTTTGCCCTTACCGTAATCGCTTCTGCCGTATTTTTCTCCGCAAGACTTGATGTCAAGCAGAATATCTGCATAAAAGCTGTTGTGAAGTCTGAAATTTATAAAGCCTGCACCCGCAACCGAGCACTCCGAAAAATATGTTCCCGAAAGGTCGATATATTCGGCAATGGTATCCGCAATCTTCCTCGGTGCGTTGTGAAAAGCTCTTGCGCCTGCAAAAGCAACATTTGTTGAATAGTCTCCGTTAGCCCTGTCCTGCGGCACCTCGATGATAAAATCGGGTAAGGGTTCAGCCGGAAGCTTACCGTCCGCAACCGCCTTGCCGACCGCTTCGATTATCAGGGTTCTCAATTCATCCTGTGTCTTTTTAACCAATACGGACATCTGTTTTCTCCTTAATCTTTGTTATTCCTTGGGGTTCAATGTGATTTCAAGCCTGTTCTGCGCTATAAAGCCCGTGTTGAAATCAAGGTCGTATTCAAGCAGAATTTTTCCCGAGCCGTCCTCAATGTCAACCTTTACATCGTTTGTGCTGACGCCAACGCTCAACACGCCTATGGGCGTTGAATATTCGCCGTTGTGGCGAACGCCCTTTTCAAAAATCATCTCGGTCGCAACCGAGCCCTGCTTTGTCATTGAAACAGTGTTTTCCGAAACCGTGATTTCGGTGTGCACCTTTTCGTTTTCGTCAAGATATTCCCAGAATTCAAGCTTTAAGCCGTCCTCTGTTTCGTGCAGGACGCCCGTTACATCAATTTCCGTGACATCGTGCTCGCCGTCAATCACCTGTTCGCCCTTTATGAGGATTACGGCGTCGTTTTTAACCATACATTCTCTCCTGTGCAAGCATAAGAAGCCTGTCGACAAGCTGTGAATAGCTTATTCCGCTGTACTCGCAAAGCTTCGCATACATACTTATCGGCGTAAAGCCGGGAATGGTGTTTATCTCGTTGAAAATGACCTTGCCGTCTTTTTTTGTAACGAAGAAATCGACCCTTGAAAGTCCCGAACAGCCGAGCTCCTTGTACACCTTGACAGCCGTCTCGCGAACCTCTTCGATGGTCTCTTCGGGAATATGCGCGGGTATGTAAAGCTCGCTGTTATCGTTTTCGTACTTCGCCTCGTAATCATAGAACTCGTTTGCAGGCTTAATCTGACCCACGGTCATAGCCTGTGCGTCGGCATTTCCGAGAACGGCGCACTCAACCTCGTAGCCGTCGATAAACTCCTCCAAAACTACCTTTCTGTCCTCGTTAAAGGCTGTTTCCATAGCCTTTTCGAGAGAAGCCCTGTCAACCGCCTTTGATACGCCGACGGAGGAGCCTGCGTTTGCGGGTTTTACGAATATCGGATAACCGAGATAATCCTCGGCTTTCTTCAAAAATCCGTCTTTAACGCTTTCGTACTCTTCCTTTATGCAGGAGAGCCATTTTGCCTGAGCTATGTCAGCCGAGTCCGCAAGGGTGTTTGTTATTGCCTTATCCATACAACAGGCGGACGAACAGCAGTCACTGCCGACATACGGAATACCCGAAAGCTCGAAAAGTCCCTGTATAGTGCCGTCCTCGCCGTTCTTGCCGTGAAGTACGGGGAAAGCGACATCGATTTTTATCTTTTCAACCGAACCGTCTCTGAAAACAAGGAGGCTTTTATCCTTCCTGTCGGGAGAGAGAACGGCTTTTGTGCATTTTCCGCTCGTAAGCCATTTATCCTCGGGCAAAAGCGATACATCACCCTCGTAAAGATACCACTCGCCGTCCTTTGTAATGCCGACAGTTACGACCTCGTATTTATCGGTCGGGATATGCGAGATAACATATGAAGCGGAAACGCACGAAACACTGTGTTCGCTCGACGCTCCGCCGAAAATAATAAGTGCTTTTTTCACTTAAATCACCTCTGAAATTTCATACATACAGATATATATAATATCATATTAACGGTTTATTATCAATTATTTAATAAAAAATTTTAATGACAAATCGCTTTTTATATGGTACAATATCGTTTGTATAAAAAAATTAAGGTGGTTTCAGCATATGATGGAATTGAATGAAGCCCTCAATGCCGTACTTTCGGGCATTGATTCTTCTGTAAAGGCAAACGGCTTTACAGTCGTTGAACCCAAAGAAAAAACAGACGGTGTTCCCGTTATCAAGGACGGCGAGCATACTTATATCGACTTTGTCGGCGACAAGGGCAAAATCCGCTTTGAAATCTTCGGAAATCAGGCTTTTCTCTTCTATACCGATGTCAAGGGCGACGAGGCACCGGACGAGGACCTTGTCAAAGCTTCGGTAAACTATTTTAACCTTGAGGAATTCGACCAGAGAGATATTAAATCCCTTTGCAACGAGCTCAACGAAACGATTGACGCAAAGTTCGGCACGGCTGCGGCTTCCTCGGCAAAGGCTAAAAAGATGCCGACTCCCGTTTCAAAGACAGCGGCAAAGAACGGTGCGCAGGCTTATGACGGCAACACCCTTGCAAACAGGCTTGCCGCAATTTATCCCGAGCTTAAAGAGCCGTACAGAGCGAATTTTGAAAAGTACGACGAGTTCCTCTCCGAGGAGTTTTTCGTAAACTACGGCGCAAAGCCCGTAATCAACACAATCAAATCTGGCAACGCTTCGGAAATCAAGCGTCTTTTCAAAATTCTCAACGATATTTACGAAAACGGCAGCTCCGATGTGCAGGGTCTTATCGCCGTAACAATCCTCGGCGAGATGAACAACGACCCGACCCTTTGCGAGAGAGCGGCGGAATATATGTGCGAGGATATGAAAGAACCCGTCCTTCTTATAAACAAATATTTTGCTACTTCAAAGGGCAAGAGGGCAAAAGAAAAGCTTAAAAACCCGCCCGCATACAAGCCGAAAAAGGAAAAGAAACCCGGTATGTTCTCACAGATGATGAACGAGGGTATGGCGCAAAACGGCGGTATGCCTCCGATGTAATCGGGAAACGACACATAAACAGTATACAAAAACACATAACAGCACCCCAAAAGCAATCGCTTTTGGGGTGTTTATTATGTCCTGTAGGGACGGAGCTTGCGGGATAGGTAATATGTAATAGTGAATAGTGAAGAGGTGTGGGTGCAGCGCCCTTACGGGCGAATGAATGATGAAGAATGAAGAATTATCGGTGCTTCGCACGGCGTCGTCGTTTGCTCCGTATCGTTCGCAACAGCCTTTGGCT
>ERZ825137.5265-NODE-5265-length-12135-cov-9.878560_pt1 | contig 12135 bp, 10 predicted proteins | sample MGYA00519873_ERZ825137 | MGnify/ENA primary metagenome ERZ825137 (study PRJEB31778, sample SAMEA3449190) | human gut metagenome | biome: human gut; feature: human-associated habitat; material: faeces | place: United Kingdom | collected 2010/2012 ... | reverse complement strand
GTCGGCGTGCGGCATTCGTCCACCACGCCGATCGGCACGTTGCGGAGCACCTGCGCCCCGTAAGCCATCGAGTAGACGGTGGCGTAGATGATCAGCGCGAGAACGAGGATCAGGACCACGCCCGCATCTGTGAAGATCGTGCGGAACTCGTTGCGCATGACCGACAGCATCTGCTGCCAATAAGAGGTCATCTGATGTGTGAAACGGCTCATGCTATAACCTCCCCCAGTATTTTTCCTCCGTGCAGATGGTCCGCAGGCGCGGCAGGCACAGAAGCGGTAAGACAATGAACAGCGACATGTAGCACATGTCGGGCAGCGAGCAGACGACCGGGGCGCCCCGCAGCATCTGATCGACGAAGATGTCGGTGTAGTAGGTGAACGGGAAGAGCCTGCTCAGGTACTGCATGGCGGGCCACATGGCCATGATCGGGAACGTGAGTCCCGAAAAGGTGAAGGCCAGCACCGAATAGCCGCCGCCGATCGAGAGCGAAAGGCGCAGGTTCGACAGCAGCGAGACGATGAAGACCGCGATGGCCTGATAGCTCATCACGAAGAGCAGCGTGCTCAGCAGGATGACCGTCAGACTGCCGTTCAGGGGCACGCCGACGACCTTGAAGATGATCAGGAACATGACCAGCGACATGAGGAACATCACCACCGTCACTGGCAGGACCTTCCCCAGCAGTGCGGCCGATACCGAGCCGTTGCCCGTCTCGATCCATTCGCGCGCCGTACCCTTCTTAAGCTCCGTGCCGATGGTGAAGACCGTCACCATGACGATGAAGATCAGGAGCATCATCGGCATAAAGCTCGGCGAGAGGTAATAGCCGTAATTGATATAGGGATTGAACAATACGTGCTTGTTGAACCGCACGGGCATCAGCTGCGCCATGGCCTGCAGCTCGGTGAGTCCCTGTTTGGTGAGCAGCTGGATCTGGACGCCGCCCGAAAAGGTCGTCACGGCGGTCTGGATGTCTTTCGACAGCAGGCCGTTCACCGTGATGTTCGTTCCCGATATGTAGGTCTCGATATGCGTCTGGCTGTTGCTCAGGATATTTTTCTCGAAGAATGCCGGAATCTGCACGATCGCCATGATCTTGCCTTCGCGCATCAGCCTTTCGCCTTCGTCCATGTCCTGAATGCCGTACGACACCATTGCCGTCGCCGTGTCGTCGATCATCTGCGTGACCTTGCGCGAGAGCGAGGTGTGGTCCTGATCCAGTACCGCGATCGGAATGTCGCGCGCCACGCCCTTGTTGAACAGCAGGGCGAAGAACGCGAACGACACGACGGGCAGCACGAGCATCAGCACGAAATACATCGGCTGGTGCGCGAGGCGCGTCAGTTCCCGCCGCAGAACGGCATAGGTATTACGCAGGAAATTCAGCATCGCACTCTCCTACTTCCCGATCAGGTCCCAGTCCACGAGTACGCTCATTCCCGGACGCATGTTTTCGATATGCGTCGTGGGCTTGGCTTTGACGGCGAAGGTGCGGATGTCGAAGCCGCCCTGCGTGCGGGTCGCCGACCACGTTGCGAAGTCGGCCTGCACGGCGATATAGGTCACCTCGAACTCCACGTCATACCCCAGCGCCGGCACGTAGCCGCTCATGCGGGTGCCGACCCGAATCGCGGGGAGCAGGGTCTCCTTGATATTGAAAGTCACCCACATGTCGCTCATGTCGAGGATCGCCACCACGGGATAGCCGCTGCCTACCAGCTCGCCCTGCTCGGCGATGATGGTCGAGACCTCGCCCGTGACGGGCGAATAGACCATGGCGTCGCTGATGTAGGATTCGACTTCGCTGACGGCTCCTTCGGCCTGACGGACACGGGCCGCGGCGGCCTCCTTGTCCTCCTTGCGGGCGCCGTCCATGGCCAGATTGTACTGCGCTTTGGCGGCCAGCGCCGTGGCTTCCATGGCTTTGTAGTTGGCCGACGCTTCGTCCATCTTCTGTTCGGGGACTACGCCCTGCTCGTAGAGGTTTTTCACGCGCTCGTAGGTCTTGCGCGCCAGTTCCAGCCCGGCCTGCGCCTTCTCCCACATGTTCATGGCCGCTTCGATCTGCTGGATGCGGGCGCCGGCTATGGCGGCCTGATCCAACGCCGCGGCCGCGCTCTTGACCGCTTCGGCCTGCCGGAGCTTGGCTTCCAGTTCGGGCGTCGAGAGCGTGTAGAGCAGCTGCCCCTTTTCCACGCGGTCGCCCTGCTCGACTTTCATGTCGTCAATACGGCCCGGCACTTTCGACGAGGCCTTGTAGGTCGTGCACTCCACCGTGCCCTGAATCAGCGTCGGGGTCGATCTGCGGAGGTACCAGCTGATCAGTACGACCGACACGATGATGACCACGGCGGCCGCGATGATTCCAATGATGTTGCTGCGTTTCATATTTTTCGGTTTTTATTTTTTATCGAACAGAACGGGCCGTGCGTCGCTGCGGCGCGCATAGGCCGGGAATTCGTCGCTGATGCCTGCGGTTTCGAGCAGCTGCGCCAGCAGCAGGTCGAAATTGTAGGCCGCCTGCAGACGTTCGGTGCGCACTCCCGCGAGGTTCAGCTCGGCGTCGATCAGGTCCGACGACGAGCTCATGCCTTCGAGGAAGGCGGCGTTTTTCATGCGGAGGTACTCCTCGGCGAAGTTCAGCGACGCGTCGATCGAGGTCATCTGGTTGCGGTAGTTCATCATCTGGTTGTAGAGCTTCTCGACCAGCACCGAAATATCCTTGCCGGCCTTGTTCTGCAGGGCGCCGACGCGGCGGGCGGTCTGTTTGGCCGCCGAATATTTGTATTCGCGGTTCAGGCCGTCGAAGATCTTGATATTGACCCCCACGCCCACGGCCCAGCGGGGCACGATGCCCGAAACCTGATAGTTGTAGAACGAACCGCCGCCGATGGCCGCCACCTGCGGCAGGAATTCGGCGCGCTGGACGCGGACGCCCTCCTCGGCCAGCTGGCGTTTGAGCGAAACCTGATTGAGCAGCGGGTTGCGGTCCTGCGCCAGATCCTGATAGTAAGCCAGATCCTCGACCTTGTCGATCATGAACATCGACGTCACGGGCTGCCACGCGTTTTCGCGTCCCAGCGTGTTGGAGAGTGCGCTGGCGATGGTTTCGGCCTGCAGCTTGGCGTTGGCCAGCTCGCGCTCGGCCTCGGCCATCTTGAATTCGACGTAGAGCCGTTCGCTCTGGGCGATCATGCCGTTCTTTTCGAGGGCTATGGCGTCTTCGAGGTGGCGGCGCACGCCGTCCACGACCTGCCGGCGCACCTCGACGACCTGCATGGCGAGCGCAAGGCCGAAGTAACGCTCCACCAGCTCGGAGATGAGGGCGTTGCGCGTCTGGTTGCCCTGCTCTGCGGCGGTGCGTTCGTTGATGCGTGCGGCGCGGTTGGCGGCGTTGATCTTACCGCCCAGCCAGATCGGCATGGTCACCTCGCCGCCCACGAACCCCAGACTCCGGTCCTGCAGCGTGAGGAACCAGTCGGCGTTCAGCAGCGGGTTGAGCAGGCCGTTGATCGAGGGGATCGCTTCGGGCGGTATCAGTCCGCTGCCCAGCAGCTGTCCCGCGAGGTTCTTGGCGGGACCCTTCATCTCGTTGAAGTCGAATCCGATGTCCTTGCCCAGATAGGCATAGGCGCCCGTGACGTTGATTTTGGGCATGCGCAGGCCGATGGCCGCGCGACGCTCCTGCGTCGCGGCCTTCTCCTCGAACTCGGCCGCCTTCATCGCGGGATTTTCCGTGAGGGTGACGGCGATCGCCTCGTCGAGCGAAAGCGTCTGCTTGACCTCCTGCGCCGACAGCGGGACGACGGTTGCGAATACCGCCGCAAAAGCTATTCCGACTGCTGTTTTCATATTCATCGATACGTTTAAAACACAAATATATAAGTTATCCCGATATGTTGCGCGATTTTCCGGTAAAAGAGGCCAATTTTAGGCCCTTATGGACATAAATTGCGCCGGTTTCAGCGCTTCAGGTGGGCGTTGGCTTCCCATACTCCCCCGGCCAGTCCGGGATAGACCCGTACGTCGACGCCCGCTTCACGCAGGGTGAGCGCACCGCGGCAGCAGACGAAGCAGTCGGGTTCGTAGAGCGCGAAGACGGCGCGGGCGAATCCGTATTTCAGCAGGAGCTGCGTGCAGCTCTCCGGTTCGCTGGCCCGCTGCGAGCAGGGTTCCATCGAGGAGTACATGGCGGCTCCGCGGAGCGGCGCTCCGGCCGCCAGCGCCTTGGCGATGGCTTCCTGTTCGGCGTGGTGCGTCGGCGAGGTTTCGTGCGTGTGCCCTGCAAAGATCCGGCCGTCGGCCGCGACCACGACCGCACCGACGCAATAGGACGTGGCGCTGGGGGTGCATTTGCGGCCTTCGTCCACGGCCTGCTTCAGGAAACGCAGGTCTGCGGCGGAGGTGTCGGGATGCAGCGTGTAGGTCGTGACCTCCATGCCGCCCAAGTTTTCGCGGGTCTGCGGAGTGCCCTGCGGCGGTGTGAAGCGGAATTCCGCGCCGCCCGCCGCGCCGAGCCGCAGTTGCGGGTTGACGGCCAGCCGCAGGGTGTCGGCCATGCCTTCGCCGAGGAACATGCGGAGGACCGCCGCCCCGCCCTCGACCATCAGCCGTTCGACGCCCCGCTTCTCCAGCTGGGTGACGATCAACTTCGCCGTAATTGGTCCTTCGGTTGATATAACCGTTGCAATGTTCTGTAAACTATCTATTTCGTGCGGAGAAAACACATAGCGTTCGGCTTCGCCTTCGGTGAAGAAACGCAGTCCGGGCGAAAGTTCGCCCGTGCCGGTGAGCGTGGCTTTGGCGATGTCGGGCGGCAATCCCTGCTCCCTGCGGCGGGCGCGGACCTCTTCGTCGCGCACGAGCAGCGACGGGTCGTCGCGCCGCAGTGTTTCGGCGCCGACCAGAATGGCGTCGTGCGCGGCGCGCAGACGGTAGACCTCCGCCCAGTCTTCGGGCGTCGAGATAATCAGCCTCCGGGGGCTGTTGTCATCCAGAAAGCCGTCGGCCGTAACCGCGGCGGAAAGTGTTATCCGCATCTTTTCAGCGTTATGAGTGTGATTTCGGGCCATGCGCCCAGACGCATCGGGAATGCGACGTATCCCGTGCCGTCGTTGATATAGAGTGTGCGGCCTTTTTCGTCGTAGCGGCCGCTCCACCGCGTGTAGATCAGCTGCGCCGGGGAGAAGGCGTGTCCGAAAAAGCGTATTTTCAGCTGCATGCTGTGTACGTGGCCCGAAAGGGTCAGGTCTCCGTATCCCTCTCCGGCGATTTGGTCCCAGAGCTGGGGAATGTGCACGGCGGTGATGTTGTAGAGCGAGTCGGGGACGCCGCGGTAGGCGGCGTTCAGGTTCGCGGGCGGCAGGTCGGGAGCGTGGCGCAGGTGCCGCAGTGCGGGGTCGAACGAAAGGCCCGTCAGCGAGATGCTGTCGCCGCCGCGCCGCAGGTAGACGGTCGTGTCCTCCAGCACGCGCCACCCCATTTCCCGCTGGCGTGCGACGACCTCGGCCAGACTCGCTTGGGCGGGATGCGCGATGCTGTCCTTGATGTATACTCCGGCGTCGTGGTTGCCCGTGACCGCTACGACTCCGTACGGTGCGCGCAGGCCGCCCAGCAGGCGCATGGCGCGGGCGTCCAGCTCCGAACCGCGGATATTGACCAGATCGCCGCAGAAGACGACGAGGTCGGGATGCAGGCTGTTGATGCTGTCCGCGATGCGGCTCAGCTCCGCTTCGGGGCAGACGAGCGTGCCGAGGTGAACGTCCGAGAACTGGACGATGCGGAAACCGTCGAATCCCGCGGGAATCCGTTCGGAGCAGACTTCGGTGCGGCTGACGCGGATTTGCGTCCTGCCCCGCGTGGTGCCCCAGATCAGGAGCGCGGCCACGCAGATGCCGGCGGCGATGCCGGCGTGCGGCAGGCCGACGAGCCGGAAGAAATAGCAGGCGATGCGCGGCAGGACGGTGATCATCCATACCCAGAACGCCCACATGGCGAAGAGCATGAATCCCGTGGTGTTGTCGCGGCTCAGGGCGTCGGTCAGGGCGATGACCGGCGGCAGGGCGTCGGTGGCGGCGGCCAGCGCGACGAACAGGCGCAGGTTGCGTGCGGAGGTTCCGCGCCGCCGCAGCCGGCGGTAGTGTATGATGTCTGCGGCTGCGGCCGCGAGCGTCAGAATCGAAATAAACCAGAGAAACATACCTTATTTTAATTAACGCACGAAGACGATGCGGGCCGGGTGCGGAACCGGTTTCCGGGCGTCTGTCCGTGCGGCGGTTTATCCACGGCAAAGATAGTGCAAGTCGGGGGCTGGGGCAAATCGTTTTGCCGCTGCCGGGGACGCTGCCTGTCCGTGCGGGAGTTTATCTTCGGCAAAGATAATGAAAACCGCGTGCAAATCAAGCCCGTCCGGAGCCGGCGGAGCGCCTTTTGCCGCGGGAGGGAAGCGCCGCGCGTTCCGGCAGATCGAATGACGTGCGGGATCCTTTGGCATATAACTTGCTGATCGGGGATTTGAACATCAACTGCTTGTGCTCCAAAAACAAAACATATCGGACAAATTTAAAACCAAATCAATTCAGCTTATGAAAACATTTCGACTTTTGATTGTGGCTCTGCTGCTTGCGTCTTCCGCTTCGGCCCAGCGACACATGCGTGACGGCCGCAACGGAGAGTATTCGCCCACGGTCTACCTTATCTCCGTGCACGAAGTGGACACGGTTTACAACTGCGGCGGCTGCGGCAGCCGTCAGGCCGCGGCGCTCAACCGGCTGGCGATGGACAACGCCACGCAGGACTATATCGAGACGCACCGCCCCGGCTTCCAGCAGTCCGAGAAGCCCCAGTTCGTATTCGCGTCGAAGAACAACCGGTTCTCGTTCTCGCTGGGCGGTTTCGTGAGCCTGCGCGCCGGATACGACTTCGACGGCATCGTGGACAACATCGACTTCGTGCCCTACGACATTCCCGTGCCGGGCAATTACAATTCGAAACAGAAGCTGATGATGGACGCCTCGACTTCGCGTCTCTTCATGAAGGCGATCACCAACACGCGGGCGCTGGGCCGCGTGGTGATTTACATGGACGCCGACTTCCGCGGCGGCGCGGAGGGCAGCTATACGCCCCGCCTGCGCTCGGCTTACGTGTCGTTCAAGGGGCTGACCCTCGGACGCGACGTGACGACGTTCTGCGACCTGCAGGCCGCGCCCACGACCATCGACTTTCAGGGACCGAACGCCTACAACTTCAATTTCGCCACGATGATCCGCTATGAGGTTTCGTTCGCCCGCCGGCACATGACCTTCGGCGTTGCGGCCGAAATGCCCAATGTGAGTGCGACCTACGGCGAAAACTTCAAGCCGATGCACCAGCGCGTGCCCGACTTCCCGATGTATCTGCAGTATGCGTGGGGCGACGACCGCAGCAGCCATATCCGCGCGTCGGGCGTCATCCGCAACCCCTACATGCACAAGGTTTCGAAGAATTCGACCACCTCGCTGCTCGGCTGGGGCGTGCAGTTCAGCGGTACGATCAAGTGCTGCGACTGGTTCCGGCTCTTCATGAACGGCGTTTACGGCGAGGGCATCACCCCCTATATTCAGGACCTGACGGGTTCGGGACTCGACTTCACGCCCAATCCCGAAGATCCGTCGCTCGTGCGCATGATGCCGATGTGGGGCTGGCAGGCCGCCGGGCAGATCAACATTACGTCGCGCCTGTTCGTTTCGGGCGGCTATTCGACCGTCCGCGTGCAGCGCAGCCACGGCTATTACACCGACGACCAGTACAAGCAGGGGCAGTATATCTTCGGCAACATCTTCTATTCGCTCACGCCGCGCTGCAAGGTGGCCGGCGAGTACCTCTACGGTTCGCGCAAGGACATGAACAGCATGAAGAACCACGCCAACCGCGTGAACGTGATGGTGCAGTACAGCTTCTGACGGCCTTGTCGGCGTCATTTATTCGGGCGGTCCGGTGCGGGCCGCTCTTTTTTTCGTATATTTGCTTTCAAACTGTTGCGGAATCATGATGGAATTTCTGACGGAATACAACCTTACGGGGCTGGTGATCGGCGTCGCTACGTTTCTGATCATCGGTCTGTTCCACCCCTTCGTAATCAAGGGCGAATATTACTTCGGCGTACGCTGCTGGTGGTTTTTCCTGCTGATGGGCGTCGCGGCGATCGCGGCGTCGGTCGCCGTGCGGCATATCCTCTGGTCCACCCTGCTGGCCGTCTGGGGCGCGTCGTCGCTCTGGTCGATCGGCGAGCTGTTCGAGCAGCGCGGACGTGTGGCGAAGGGATGGTTCCCGGCCAATCCGAACCGGAAGAAGAAATAATCCGGCCGTTGCGCCTGCCTGCCGCCGGGCCGGTCCTGAACGGCAGTCGGCGCGACGCGGCGGATCGCCTGCGGGCAGAGAGTCGCCCTCCGGCGCGGAATGGAGCGGGCTGCGGCCGCGATTTTCGGCTGTGTAAGGCGGACAGCGTCTTACTCCTGCGGCTGCGTGGGCGGAATGTTTGCCGGCGGAGTCTGGGGCGTGTGATTGGTCTGGAGAATGACGATGATGACTGCCGTGACGACCAGAATCAGTCCGGCCGCGGAGTCGAGGTCGAAGCCTTCGCCGAAGTGGACGACGCCGACCAGTACGGCCGTCAGGGGTTCCATCGAGCCGAGGATCGAAGTCATCGTTGAGCCGATATGCTTGATCGCCAGCACCAGCGTCAGGTTGGAGAGCACCGTCGGGAGCAGGGCCAGCAACAGCAGGTTGCGCCAGATGTGCCATGTGTGGACTACCGCGATGCCGGACGTCGAGAGGGCGTAGACCAGAAACACCGCGGCGGAGAAGGTCAGCACGTAGAACGCCACGATCAGCGGGTCGAGTCGTCCGGCGCGGCTCTTCATCACCCCGATGATATACACCGCATAGGTGAATACGGTCGTCCCGGCATAGATCAGGCCGCGTCCCGGATCGTTGTTTCCCGCGTCGCCCCACGCCAGCAGCGCCACGCCGACGAGCGAAATGAAGACTGCGATGACGATCCACACCGAACTGCGTTCGCGGAAAAAGAGCGTCATGACGATGGTCACCACCAGCGGATAGAGAAAATTGACGGTGGTGGCCACGCCGCTCGGTATGTAATCGTACGAGCGCAGCAGTCCCAGCGACGTGGCGGCGTACATCAGGCTCAGGCCGGCCAGCACGCCGAAGTCGCGCCGCGAGATGCGGAAGTTGCGTTTCAGCAGCAACGCCACCGCCGCCATGATGGCCGCCGAGAGCAGCATGCGGTAGAAGAGAATCGTCGGCGAGGCCATGCCCGCATGAAGCAGCGGGATCGAGAAGAGCGGGATCAGCCCGAACGTGGCCGAAGAGACAACGGCGTAGAGCACTCCCTTTATATTACTTATGTTACGCATATGTTCGACGTTTTTTCGCGTTGGCGTCTGTCATGGCTGCACCGTGTCTGCACGCGGTGCGCTCCCTTCCGCCGCCGGCAGATGCGGAACGGCGGGTGCGGGCCGGAGCCTGCGGTGCACGGCGGCGTTGCGAAGCGGCCCGCCGCACCGCTGCGCGTTTTTGCCGCGGCCTGCGCCGCGCGGCATCCCGAACGACGGCAAAAACCGTGCTCGGCGGTTCGGGACGGCAAATATAGTGCGGTTTTTGGATTTTATCGTACGGAAAGCTAACTTTGGGGCGCATACCATGAAAATATCCGCTCGACATATTCTTCCGTGGCTGCTGCTGGCGGCGGCGTGCTGCGTTCCGGCGAAGCAGTCGGAGCGGAAGCCTGCCCTTCCGCCGCCCAAGCCGGTGTGCGTGCGGCTGCTGTTCGGGGGCGACGTGATGCAGCATCTGCCGCAGGTCACGGCGGCCCGCCGCGAAACGGGGTTCGACTACCGGGAGGTGTTCGCTCACCTGCACCGCCGCTTCCGTGCGGCCGATCTGGTGATCGTGAACCTCGAAACGACGCTCACCCGCACCGACCGCTATACGGGCTATCCCTGTTTCCGCTCTCCGGCGGCGCTGGCCGACGCACTGCGCGACGCCGGGGTCGATGTGGCCGTGCTGGCCAACAACCACTGCTGCGACGGCGGCGGCGCCGGGGTGCATACGACCGTCGCGGAACTTCGGCGGTGCGGCATCCGGCATACGGGCGTATTTACGGACAGTCTCGACCGTGCGGCCAACAATCCGCTTTGGCTCGAACACTGCGGCGTGCGCTTCGCACTGCTCAACTACACCTACGGCACCAACGGAATCCCCGTGCCGGAGGGCGTGCGGGTAAACCTGATCGACACGGTGCGCATGGCGGCCGATCTGGCCGCGGCGCGCGAGGGATCGCCGGACTGCATCGCGGTCTGCATCCACTGGGGGAACGAATACGAACGGCAGGCGAATGCCGAACAGCGGCGGCTGGCGCGCTTTCTGCGCCGCAACGGCGCGGACCTGATCGTCGGAAGCCATCCGCACGTGGTGCAGCCCTTCGAGACCGATTCATCGCACGTGGTGCTCTATTCGCTGGGCAACTTCGTCTCCAATCAGCGCCGCCGCTACTGCGACGGAGGGCTGATGGCCGAAATCGAAGCCGTGCGGCATCCCGACGGCCGTATGACCTATACGCTCGACCCGGTGCCGGTGTGGGTGGCGATGCCCGGCTACCGGATCGTTCCGCCTGAGGTCGGCGACACGATGGCTCTGCCGGCGGCCTATTCCCTGTTCCGGAAGGACGTGGCGGAGATGCTCGATCGGGTCTATAAGTAATCCGAATAGCCGTATAAAAACAAACGATGAAGATAATTTGGCGAATTGTCGGGGATTTTCCTATCTTTGCTGTACGGAAATAAACGACACACACTAAACAATATAAGATTATGGAAAAGAGCATTAAAGGTACAAGGACCGAGCAGAATCTGCTGAAGGCGTTTGCCGGCGAAAGTCAGGCGCGCAGCCGTTACGTATTCTTCGCCAGCAAGGCGAAAAAGGAGGGTTACGAGCAGATCGCAGGCGTGTTCGCCGAGACGGCCGAACAGGAGAAGGAGCACGCCGAGCGTTTCTTCAAGTTCCTTGAGGGCGGCGACGTGGAGATCACGGCCAGCTACCCCACCGGTCCGATCGGAACCACTGCCGAGAACCTGCTGGCTGCCGCTCACGGCGAAAAGGAGGAGTGGGATGTTCTCTACCGTGAGTTCGCCAAGGTGGCCGAGGAAGAGGGCTTCATCGAAATCGCCACGGCCTTCAAGATGATCTCGACCGTCGAGGCCGAGCACGAGCGCCGCTACCTCAAGCTGCTGAGCCGCCTGACGGACGGCAACTTCTTCAAGCGCGACGGCAAGATCTGGTGGCAGTGCCGCAACTGCGGTTTCGTCATCGAAGCCGAAGAGGCTCCCAAGCTCTGCCCCGCCTGCAAGCATCCGCAGGCCTACTTCGAGCCGAAGAAAGAGAACTATTGACGGAGTTCGCAAGCTGGCGGCCCTGTATCGGAACGGTGCAGGGCCGCCTTTTTTTGCGGCGCAGGGAGTCCCTGCCGGGAAGCCGGCTCTCTCTCGGTCGGGAAGGTGCGCGGTTCCCGGCCCTAATTTGTCGTTTCGTGTCGGAAGATTGCGGAATCTTTATTATCTTTGCCGGATAGGAAAATCGGAACAACGAACAATAACGCATATAATATGGCAGACGAAAAAATCATCTTTTCGATGGTAGGCGTTTCGAAGACGTTCACCAATCAGAAAAAGGTCCTTAACAACATCTACCTCTCCTTCTTTTACGGAGCCAAGATCGGCATCATCGGTCTGAACGGTTCGGGTAAATCGACGCTGATGAAGATCATCGCGGGCATCGACAAGAACTTTCAGGGCGAAGTGGTCTTCTCACCGGGTTACACGGTGGGCTATCTGGAACAGGAGCCTAAGCTCGACGACTCGAAGACCGTCAGGGAGGTGGTCGAAGAGGGCTGCGCCGCGACGGTGGCCCTGCTCAAGGAGTACGAGGAGATCAACATGAAGCTCTGCGAGCCGATGGACGACGACACGATGGCCAAGCTCATCGAGCGTCAGGGCGAGCTGTACGAGCAGATCGATCAGGTGAACGGCTGGGAGCTGGACAGCGTGCTGGAGCGCGCGATGGACGCCCTGCGGTGTC
>ERZ825137.5257-NODE-5257-length-12159-cov-8.644663_pt1 | contig 12159 bp, 8 predicted proteins | sample MGYA00519873_ERZ825137 | MGnify/ENA primary metagenome ERZ825137 (study PRJEB31778, sample SAMEA3449190) | human gut metagenome | biome: human gut; feature: human-associated habitat; material: faeces | place: United Kingdom | collected 2010/2012 ... | reverse complement strand
AAACCCGCCCCGGACTGTTTTCTGGAAGCCATGCGCCGCGAGGGCTGCACGCCGCGCGAGACCCTGATTTTCGAGGATTCCGAGATCGGTCTCGAAGCGGCCCGCCGCAGCGGAGCGTCGTATTTCAGGGTGAAACTCTGAGCCGTCTCAGCCCCGTTTGCAGATTATCCGGAAATCGCAGAACTTGCACGTATCGGCGTCCTCGCACTGGCGGAACGGCACCGCAGGGTCGTACATTTCGGCCAGCTGCGCACGCAGCAGCTCCTCGAAACGTTCGCGGTAAAGCGTATAGCGCGCCCCCCTGACGCCCAGCTGCTTGTCGTCCAGCTGCGGCGAATAGTCGGGGCGGTTCATGCTGCGGACGTAGTAGAGCGCGGGTTCGGCGTCGCAGCCCCGCGTATGGTGCAGGATCATCGAATAGAGCAGCGTCTGCAGGATATTGGACAGCCGCTGTTTGCCGGTTCCGGTGAAAAGGCTCTCCACGCCGTCGAACTCCAGATGCGGCGCCCCGGTCTTGTAGTCCACGACCCGCAGCGCGCCGTCGCCGAGCGTGTCGATACGGTCGGCGATGCCCCCGAACTTCATCTCCAGCTCGCGCTCCCCGGCGCGGAACGGGAAGGAATAAGCCACCCGCTCCTCCAGTCCCGACACGGCGAACGCATCGTGCGCCGCATCGTAAGGCATCACCCCGCCACGCAGGTAACGCGTGACGATATCCTTCACCAGCAGCAGGTTGCCCGTATAATCTTCGGCCGAAGCGCGTTCGTCCTGCAAATAATTTTCGTTGATCGCCCGCTCGACCGCCGCGGCGACCTCGCCCGAACGGATCATCGCCCGCAGGGTCTGGCCGGGATGCTCCTCGCCCACGATCCGGGCGTAGAGCGTCTGCACGGCGGCGTGAAGGATCGTGCCGAACATCGGCGCATCGACCTCCTCCGAAATCTCGTCGTCGGCTTCGAGCCGGGCCACGGAGTGGAAATAGAAGCGCAGCGGGCAGGCCACGTAGCGGAAAAACGCCGTCGGCGAAAGCGCGGCGGGACTTTCGGCATCGACGAAGCGTTCCAGCCGCCGCATCACCTCCCCGTCCTTCGCCACCTCGATCGGAGCCGTCTCGGCGAGGTTCACGTCCACCCCCACCTCGATCTTGCGCACGTCGAAGCCGCTCTCGTAATCCAGCTGGTAGATATAGCGGCTCGGCTCGCCCGTCGATTTGTCGTCGGCATGCGAACAGTAGAGCATATGCACGCTCTTCGCGCGCTGGATCAGGCGGTAGAAATAGTAGGCATAGACCCCTTCGTGGTGTTCCGGCGTGGGCAGTTCGTAGGCCGCACGCAGGTTGTAGGGAATGAACGACGACTGCGCGACGTGGTTGCCCGGAAAATTGTCGTCGTTCATCGAGAGAAGGATGACGTTCTCGAAATCGACATTGCGGGTCTCCAGAATACCCATGATCTGAATCCCCTCCAGCGGTTCGCCCTCGAAGGGGATGCGCAGCGTCTGCAAATGGCGGCGCAGCAGCGAGGTATACACCTCGGTCGCAAGCTCGATGTCGCATTCGTCGAGCGAGTTGCGCAGTTTGGTCACCTGCTCGGCGATGACGGCCAGAAATTCGACCCGCTGTCTGGCGTCGTCGCCCTCGTAGGGCTGGCGCGCCACGGCGGCGATCACGCCCAGCAGGTAATCGGACAGCTCGCGCCACTCCGCCGCGGGCGAAAAGATCCGTTTCAGCAGTTCGTTGCGGCCCAGCCATGCGGCATCGACCGAAATCCGCCGGTCGCGGACGATCTCCTCGTGCATCGTGCGGGTCAGCGCGGCGTCGCACTCGGCGACATAGGGATGCGCCAGAATACCCGCCACGTCGGCATGGTAGAAGGTCCAGCCGCCGCCCTTTTTGCGGCGGTGGTTCTGCAGCTCCACAAGGCGTTCGACGAAGGTGTAGGCAAGGCTCTGCCGCAGGGGAAAACCCATCGTGACGTTCACACGGCCTATATCGGCGGGCAGGGCGTACAGCAGCGGCAGCAGCAGGTTTTCGTCGGTCAGCACCACGGCGGTCTCCTTGCCCAAGGCGGGCTTCAGCCCGGCGGCGACTTCGGGGTCCTCCTGCGCGCGGCGGCGTGCGAGGTCCGCGAGAATCGCCGCGGCGTATTTGCACTGCACGGCGTTCGACACGGCGGCCACGGAGACGACCTCCTTTTCGCCCCGCATGTTGTCGTGCGCGAATTCGGTCCGGGGCGGAAACAGGGCGACGTTCGAGCGCACGAACATCCCGGCCTCCTGTTCGGGGTTGTCCTTATAATAAGCGTCGTAATCCCAGTAGAAATCGGTTTCGGCGGCAACAGCAAGGAATTTGAAGAGCTGCTTTTCGCACTCCGACAGGGCGTTGAATCCCGCCACGACATACCTCCGCGGTTCGGGAAAGGCGAACGCGCCTTCGGCGATGCGGTCGGCGGCGGCCCGCTGGACCATGCCGTTGTAGGCGATGCCGAGCGACGCGAGCCGCCGGCGGAATTTGCGGTAAACGGGGCCGAGCGTCTTCCAGATCGCCAGAAAGCGGCGTTTCTCCTCCGAAAGATCGGCCTCCTCGCCCAGCGAAGACCAGAACGACAGAATCTGCAGCTGGGCGGGCGTCAGGTAGGAGATGTCGGCTTCGATCTCCTTGATTTCGGAGATGTTGCGGAAGAGCATCTGCGCGTCGATCCGGTACTTGTCGATCGTGTCGAAGTCCGTGAGGAGCATGTCGCCCCAGAAATAGAACTTGTCGAACGGCTCGGTGTGGAATTCCGAATAGACCTTATAGAGTTCGGTGATGAGCCGCACGCGGTCGCCCGCATGCAGGCCCGATATTTCGCTCATCAGGTCGTCGACGGTCACCCACTCCGGCTGCCACATGGGCCGCCCGGCGATGCGCGTCAGGGCATCGACGAAAAACAGCCGCGCACGCCGCGACGGAAAGAGCACGGCCCTCTCGGACAGTCCCTCGCCGTATCGGGCATACAGGTCCCCGGCGACCTCTTCCAGAAATCCTTTCATAGCCGCCCTACAGTGTTTTCAGAGCAAAGTTCCGTAAAACAATGGCATCCGCACCAGACACCCCGCCGAATCGTCTCCGTATCCCGGCAGGTGCGCCGGTTACACCGGCAAAGCCAGACAGCTCCGCCGTCCGCCGCAGGAATACCCGTTCCACCCCGCCCGGAGAAGCCGGCAGGCCCCGCCGCAGGAACGCTCCGGCGGACCGATATGCGAAATCCCTTCATCCGCTACTCCACGCGGTTGATTTCGCCGCCCATGAACTTCGCGCCGCCGCGTACGATCTTAGGATCGCCCTTGTAGCTGATCCGCGCATTGGTCGTCGTCTTGCCCACGAAACGGTCGGTGATCCACAACGACACCTCGGCCTTGCTCTGGGCATTGACCTCGGCCGACATCACCTCCAGATCGGATGCGGCCACCTTTCCCGTCGACACATACAGCGACAGGTAACGCACCGAACCCGAAAGGTTCGCCGTGCTGTATCCCGTCTGCTCCATCTTGAGGTCCTTGACGTCCAGCTTCGCCGTCAGCGAAGCCTTGCGGTTGACCGTCACGTCGAGCACCGCGGCGTCGAGCGTCCCCTCGAACGTCGCGGCCGCGCCCGACAGCGAAACGGCCCGCAGCGCGTTGTAATAGACCGTCACCTCGGTGCGTTCGGGACGGCGCGAATCGGGCTTCTCGCTGATGCGCAGGGTCTTGTCCTTGACCTCGGCGCGGAACTTGGTGGTGTAAGAGCCTTTGGTGTCGTATACGATTTTCGGGGCCTCGGTGTCGGGAACCCGGACGAATTTGACGTCCAGATCGGCATCGACCGCAACCGCCTCGAAGGTGGGCAGCCACTCGTTGCGCTCTCCGGCGCCCGCAGCGCCCGTTTCCTGCGCATAACCCGATGCGGCAAAAACCAGCATCACCGCGCTCAGAATCATCTTCTTCATACTTTTCGGTTTTAATACGTCGCTAATTTACGAAATTATTGCAAACCTCGGTTTGCCGTTCGGGATTTGTTTTGTACTTTTACTACCTAAAACGACATTTCGGACAGTGAGAGCGAAAATTCTGAACGCGAGCGCCGGATCGGGCAAGACCTACCAGTTGGCATACAAATACGTGCGCGACGTGGTCGAACAGCCCTCCATCTACCGCCACATCCTCGCCGTGACCTTCACCAACAAGGCCACCGAGGAGATGAAGTCTCGCATCCTCAAGGAGATACACCTGCTGGCTTCGGGCGGCGAAAGCTCCTACCTCGAAAACCTCTGCCGCGAACTGGACATGGACGCCGCCACGGTGCGCAGGCGGGCCGCGGAGGTGCGTTCGAAAATCCTGCACGACTACTCGCGCTTCACGGTGCTGACCATCGACACCTTTTTCCAGCGCATCCTGCGCGCCTTCATCAAGGAGCTGGGCATCGACCTCAATTACAACGTCGAGATCGAGACCGCCTCGGTGCTGACCAAGAGCGCCGACACGCTCATCGAGCAGATAACCACCGACCGCGACCTGCAGCGCTGGCTCACGGACTTCGTGCAGGAGCGCATCGACGAGGGCAAGAAGTGGGACGTCCGCGACGGCATCCTGACGCTCGGCGGCGAACTGTTCAAGGAGAAGAACAAGGAGGCTCTATCCCTCGCCCGCTCGCGCGAGGAGCTGGGCCGCATCGTCGGCGAAGCGACGGCGCGCGCCGCGGCGACCAAGCAGCAGATGCGGGAGCGTGCGGCCGAGGCCGTACGGATCATGGCCGATGCGGGCGTCGGGCCGACGGACTTCACGGGCAAGAGCCGCAGTTTCGCCCACTATTTCCTCACGGTCGCGGCCGGAGAGCTGAAACCCTACACCGCCACGGTCGGCAAAATGAGCCTGACGACCGAAGGCTGGGCGCCCAAGGGATCGCCCGCCGCGCCGCTCGCCGCCCGGCTGCAACCCCTGCTGCGCGAAATGTGCGATCTGTACGACGCCAACGTCCGCTCGTGGAACACCTGCGACCTGCTGCGCGAGAACTACCGCAGCTTCGCGCTGCTGTCGGACCTCTACGCCAAGGTGCAGCAGTTGTGCGACGAGCAGAACATGATGCTCCTCTCGGAGACCAAATACATCCTCTCGGAATTCATCGGCCACAACGACGCGCCGTTCATCTACGAGAAGGTCGGCAACCGCTTCGAACACTTCATGATCGACGAATTTCAGGACACCTCCGTCAAGGAGTGGGAGAACTTCCTGCCCCTGCTGCAAAACGCCATGTCGCAGAGCGAGGCGACGTCGGTGCTGATCGTGGGCGACATCAAGCAGTCGATCTACCGCTGGCGGGGCGGCGACTGGAAAATCCTCCACTCGCAGGCGCAGGCGCAGCTCGACCCGGCCAGCACCGAGGTGGAGATACTCAGGGAGAATTACCGCAGCCTGCCCGCCGTGGTGGAATTCAACAACGAGATCATCGGCCGCGTGGTCGAGACCGACAACCGGGCGCTGAACGAGACGCTCGACGAAGCGGCCGCAAAGGGCGGCATCAACCCCGCGGCGGCGGCCGCACTGCACGACACCCTGCGCGACGCCTATCGCGGACACGCGCAGACTCCCCGCCGCCGGAGCGACCGGCCGGGCTACGTCTCGGTCTCGACCTTCGCCGAGCAGCCGCCCGTCGTGGAGCGCATCTGCGAGGTGCTGGACAAGGGATTCCGGCCGCGCGACATCATGATACTGGTACGCGGGGCCACCGACGGCGCCAAGGTCGCCGCCGAGCTGCTCGACTTCAAACGCCGCAACACCGATCCCCGCTACCGTTTCGACGTGATGACGCAGGAGGCGCTGATCGTGGGCAACGCCCCCGTCAGTTCGTTCATCGCCGCGTCCCTGCGGCTGTCGCTCAACCCCGACGACTCGCTGAGCCGCGCCGTCTACAACCACTACCTCGGCCGCGGCTTCGACCGCCCGCTGTCCGACGACGAACGGACGTTCTTCCGCTCGATCCGCCTGCTGTCGCCCGAAGAGGCGTTCGAACGCATCGTCATGCGGCACGGTCTGCAGGACGACAAACAGCAGACGGCCTACCTGCAGGCGATCCACGAACAGATCATCGGCTTCTGTTCCAGCAAGATCGCCGACATCGCGCTGTTCCTCGACTGGTGGGAGCAGCAGGGGCAGAACCGTTCGCTGAGCGTCGAGGAGAGCGAAACGACCGTCGAGATCACCACGATACACAAGGCCAAGGGACTCGAAAAGCGCGTGGTGCTGATCCCCTACTGCTCGTGGCAGCTGGACCCCAAGTCGGGCGGCAACGTGACCAACATCGTCTGGGCCGAGGCGCACGGCGACGCCGAAGCCGTGGGACGCTTTCCGGTGAAATACAAGAAGTCGATGGCCGAATCGGGATTCTCGGCGGAGTACTACCGGGAACTGGTCTACTCGCACGTCGACAACGTCAATCTGCTGTACGTGGCGCTGACGCGCGCCGCCGAATCGCTGCATGTCTTCATCCCGCAAAAGGGCGGCAAAACCGTCGGCGGACTGCTCCTCCAAAGCATCCTCACCGACGGCGACAAAGCCCTCGCGGGCAGCGCCGAAGGGCGTTACACCGTCACCGAAACAGGCGAGCGGTTCGAATTCGGCCAGTTCCGCGGCCCGGTCGCCGACGGCGGCAAAACGTCCGGCGCCGAGCACGTCGTGCTGGAAAACTACCCCACGGCGCGCGCCGACCTGCGCCTGCGCCTGCCCTCGCAGCGTTATTTCGAGCAGGAGGAAGAGGTGGAACTCTCGCCCCGCAATTTCGGCATCCTGATGCACAAGGCCTTCGAAAACGCCGACGACGAGGAGCAGATACGCCTCGCCGTGGAGCGGATGCAGGCCGACGGCACGCTTTCCGCCGCCGAAGCCGCCGCCCTGCGGCGGATGATCGCCCGCGCGCTGGCACACCCCGCGGCCCGCGAATGGTTCGCCGGGGGCTGGGAGCGCGTGCGCAACGAAAACGAAATCATCATTCCCGGCGGCTCCTCCGCGCGGCGTCCCGACCGCGTAATGATCCGCGGCACGCGGGCCGTGGTCGTGGACTACAAGTTCGGCGGCCGCGAACCCGAACGCTACCGCCGTCAGGTGCGCGAATACCTCGCCCTGCTGCGGCAGATGGGCTACACCGAAACCGAGGGGTATTTGTGGTACGTGAAACTGGGAAGAATCGAAAAGGTGGAGGAATGACATGAACGAAATCATCGGCATCATACCGCACAAATTCCGCCGCAGGGGCTTCGGCGTGGCCTGCACGCTGCTGCTGCGCGCAGGGCTGAACTTCCTCGGACTGGCCGTGCTGCTGCCCGTGCTGGCGCTGGCGCTCGACGCCCGGAGTCTCGACGGCGGCGGGCAGCTGGCCCGCATCTACACGGCGCTGGGCTTCACGTCGCCGCGCAGTTTCGCCCTGACGGTCTGCGCCGCCGTGGTGGCCGTTATCGTCCTCAAATGCCTGACAAATCTCTGGCTGGCGCGCATCGAGCGCAACTACATCTACGACCTCTACCGCACCCTTTCGCGGCGGCTCTACGTCACCTACCACGACCGGGGACTGCCGTTCGTCAAGTCGTCGAACTCGGCCGTGCTGGCCCGCAACGTCAATGTCGTCTGTCTGGCCTTCACGGCCGGCGTGCTGAAACCCGCCGCCGCCATCGCCGCCGAAGCGCTGCTGCTGGCGCTGCTTTTCGGGGCGCTGCTCTGGTACGCGCCCGTTGCGGCGGTTCTGACCGTTGCGGTCTTCCTGCCTTCGATCTGGATCTATTACGGCTTGGTGCGCAACCGCATCAACCGCTACGGCGAGCTGGAAAACAAGGCCCAGCGCGAAAAGGCGCGGCTCGTGGCCGAGACCTTCCGCGGCTATGCCGACATCGAGATCAACAACGCCTTCCCGATGATGCTCCGTTCGTTCGACCGGGCGATGGATCAGGTGATTCGCACGCGCCTGCGCGAAACGGCGATCGGGCTGCTGCCCCAGACCTTCACCGAGGTCGGGCTGGCCGTGGGCATGGCCCTGCTCGTGGCACTGAGCCTCGGCGACGGCGACGGGCGGGCGCAAATGCTGTTCGGCGTATTCGCCGTGGCCGCACTGCGCCTGATGCCCTCGGTGCGCAACATCATGACCGGCTGGACGGCCATCAAATACAACCGCTACACGATCGGCATCCTGCGCGACGCCGCAGCGGACTGCCCCCCGGCGCCGGCAAACCCGGACTGCCGGGACACCCCCGGCCCGCGCAGCACATCCGCCGCAACCGTTGCCCCCGGCAATTCCGGCAATTCCGGCAATTCCGGCAATCCCGGGAACCCCGCCGCCGATACCGCCAGCTCCCCCGAAAAGCTGCCGTTCCGGCATGAGATCGCCGTGCGCGACCTTAGGTTCCGCTTCGCGGACGGCGGGCGCGAGCTTTTTCACGGCCTTTCGCTGACGATCCGCAAGGGCGAGCGCATCGGTATCCGCGGAGCCTCGGGCGCCGGGAAAACGACGCTCTTCAACCTGCTGCTGGGGCTGTACGAGCCGAGCGGGGGTGAAATCGCCATCGACGGCACGCCACTTACGGCGGCCAACCGCCGGGCATGGCAGAACCGCATCGGGTACGTCTCGCAAAACCTTTTCATCGCCGACGGCAGCTTCGCGGCCAACGTCGCGCTGGGCATCCCCGCCGGGGAGGTCGACCGGGAGCGGGTCATGCAGGCGCTCCGCGCGGCACAGCTCGGGGAGCTGGTCACCGGGCTGGCGAAAGGGATCGACACCCACGTCGGGGAGTGCGGCTGCCGCCTCTCGGGCGGACAGCGCCAGCGCATCGGCATCGCCCGTGCGCTCTACCGGCAGGCCGACGTGCTTTTCTTCGACGAGGCGACCTCGGCGCTCGACAGCCGCACCGAAGAGGAGATCAACCGCTCTATCGCCGGGCTCGCTGCACGGGATGCCGGGCTGACACTGGTCGTCATCGCCCACCGCGAAAGCTCGCTCGAATACTGTAACAGGATCATAACGATAGGAGAATAAAACATGGAATACCTCATAGCCGGCATACGCATCGACATCCCGCACCGGTTCACGACAGGCGCCTTCGGCATGGCGCTGGCACCGTTCGCGGCCGAAAACAAAACGGAAACGGACGCCGGCAGCAACCGTATGGCGGGCCCCGTGCCCGGAACGGCGACAACCGCAGCACCCTCCCCGTCGGAAACCCCGGGGACGGAAAGGAGTGCACCCCACCCTGCGACATCCCCGGCGGACACGGCACAACCAGACCTCATCCTGCACACGGGACTGCTCGCCGGCGACACGGCCGGCTATTGCGAACTCGACGCATTCGACTTCACCGACGCCGATGCCGACTGCCGTTTCGGCCGCGACACGGAGGGCTACCTGCTTACCATGACACCCCGCGACGGCAGCGCCCCGGCACGGTTTCACAAAGCCTTCGGCAGCCCCGACGCCACGAGCGACATCACCCCGGAGCACAATCCGGCGCTGTTCCGCTTCGGGCTGTGGACGATGTTCAACATCGCCGCGCTGGAACGCCGGGCGGTAGCCGTACACTCGTCGGTGATCAGCCTGGACGGGCGCGCCGTACTCTTCCTCGGCGAATCGGGCACGGGAAAGAGCACCCACACGCGCCTGTGGCGCGAGCATATCCCCGGGGCACGCCTGCTCAACGACGACAGCCCGATCATCCGGATCGCCCCGGAAGGGGCTGCCGAAGCGGCAAGCGCTCCCGCGGCAGATACGATTCCCGCCCTGCAAGGCGTTCTCGCCTGCGGGTCGCCGTGGAGCGGCAAAACCCCGTGTTACCGCAACGTAAGCCATCCGATAGCGGGCATCGTGCGGCTTTCGCAGGCACCGCAGAACCGCATCCGCCGCCTGCGTCCCATCGAAGCCATCGGGGCGCTGCTGCCTTCGTGCCCGCCGTCGTTCGCACACGACGAGCGGCTGGAAGACGCCATCTGCCGCCTCGTATCCCAAATCGTGGCGCAAGTCCCCGTCTACCACCTCGAATGCCTGCCCGATGCCGCGGCAGCCCGTCTCTCCTGCCGCACGGTATTCGGTGACGACGCCCCAAACACCCTCCGCTGATGCTGCTGACCAACCGCCTCTTCTTCGAACAGGTCGAAGCGATGCTCGCCGAAGGACACGAAGTCCAGATCCGCATGAAAGGGCACAGTATGCGGCCGCTGCTGCGCAACGAACGGGACATCGCCGTACTGACCCCGATTGCGAAATATGCCCCGGCACCTGTCCCGGCAGCCGGGGCACCTGCGGATCCCGTCCCCGAAACCCGCGCCGCCGACGGCAATGCCAGCACCGCCCGCCAGACCCGACTTTCCGGCGACACCCCCGGCACGGCACCCGACCTGCACACACCCGCCTGCGGCACCCGCCATCCGGCTCCGCCGCCGAGCGGCATCGGCGCCCTGCGGACGGGCGACGTCGTCCTGTTTCGCTGCGAAGGGCGCCATATCCTGCACCGCATCGTCGGGATCGAAACAGGCGTCCGCTGCGAAGGAAACCGTCCCGTATGCGCACCAGCCGCAGGGAATGCCCCGTCCCCTGCGGCATCCGCGGAAAACCCCGCAGAGAGGGATTCCGCCGCGGGGACACTCCGTTTCACCCTGTCCGGGGACGGTAATTACCGCACGACGGAGCATTGCCTCGGCAAGGATATCGTCGCCGTGATGACGGCTGTCATCCTGCCGTCGGGACGCATCGTCCGCACCAGCTCCCGCCGCTGGAAACGGCGGTCGCGCAGGTGGCTGGCACTCCCCCGGGGCGTGCGGCGTTTCGTCCTCCGGGTCATGTGGCGGCTCGGAATCCGGTAACCGGAGACCGGACGGCCGATAAATGCGGTTCCCGGGAAACGGCAGTCTGCAAAAAAGCACTCCAGACCGGCCAACGAAACAGCCGCACCGGAGTGCGTCTGTTTCCAGCACAAAGCGTTACGCTTCATCGAATTCCCGCAGCTCGCGGATACGCCGCTGCAGGTCACGGATACGCCCCCACTCATGATGTGTTATCACGATGCAGGCAACCGCCGTCAGCGAGAGCAGGGCGGCGACCGTCCACCACATGCCATGCGCCGTATAGTAGCCCGCCGCATACAGCAGCATGCCTGCAACGAACAGGATTACGACGACATACTGGAAAATATAATACGCTCCGGCAAAGGCCGCATAGCGGGTCATGCGGTGTTCACACTCGACGATATCGGCATCGCAGCGCGACACCCGCAGCAGCAACCACAGGGAAAAGAACGAAGGGAGCAGACATAAAAGGTAGCCCGCCACGACCCACCAGATGAAAATACCGGATACTCCGCGGAATTTGCCGATTGCGACACATAGCGGGACAACCGCCACACCCAACAGCAGCATGAGCTGTACATAGTGCAAGTACGAACCGACACGTCCCCGCAGCATACGTTCCATATCCTGCCGCCGGATCACCTGCTCCCGGTCGAGCCGTTCCGAGAGTACTTTCCATTTGAGTTTCAACTCTTCGAGTTCCATAATTCCTGAATTTTACCGGTTATACATTTTACGCAGTTTGCAGCGGATACGGGTCAGTTTCACGGCCACATTGCCGGGAGACAGGCCCGTGATGGCGGCGATCTCCCCGGCGGGACGTTCTTCGAGCCACAGCAGGATCAGCGCCCGGTCGAGCCGGCCCAAGCGTGAGATCACCGCATACAGCTCGTCGAGCTGCTCGCGGGCCTGCATATCGTCGTCGCACGCCAGGTCGACCGAAAGGCGCACGCTTTGCGGACGCCGCATCCGGCGGCGGACAAACGAAATGCAGGTATACAACGCGATGCGGTATACCCACGTGGCAGTTTTGCTCTCTCCCCGGAAATCGGGGAATCCCCGCCACAGAGCCAGCACGACCTCCTGAAAATAGTCGTCGATCTGCCCGCGCCCGGGTGCATAGACATAGCACACCTTGTAGATTATGCGTTTGTGATGCTCGATAAGTTCGATGAACCGCTGTTCCGTATCCATGTTTCAGCCTTTTACCCCAATAGTCGCCAGGGAGTGCAAAAAATTACGGCTGCCGATAAAAAAGGCCGAAACCCACGCGGGTGTGGGATTATAATGATGTAACGACTTGATTTATCGGGTCGTTACATTTTTGTA
>ERZ825137.5256-NODE-5256-length-12160-cov-4.365221_pt1 | contig 12160 bp, 12 predicted proteins | sample MGYA00519873_ERZ825137 | MGnify/ENA primary metagenome ERZ825137 (study PRJEB31778, sample SAMEA3449190) | human gut metagenome | biome: human gut; feature: human-associated habitat; material: faeces | place: United Kingdom | collected 2010/2012 ... | reverse complement strand
TATCATAAAAATGAACCCTAAAAGTTTTATGTACAACTTTTAGGGTTCACTTCACCCCGTAAGGTTCGACTAAATTATTTTCTTTTTTCGCAAGTCCCTCATAAACTACATGGGCTTTTGAAAAGAGAAAATATTTTTTTTGCCTATACGTGAAAGATATAATGTTGTCTGCCAATCATTCTGCCAGTCTTACAATCTTCCTTCTATGCAATCTCGAAATCTTGCAATCTTGACATCAAGAAAACAAGTTGTCAAGAAATCGAGCTCTCAATATTGAAATAAAATAATATTTCAATACTTCACTAAAAAACTCATCGGTCGGGGAACGCCCAGCGGCAAGGGGCGGGACCACCCGTCCCGACGAGCGAAAAATACATTTAATTGAGTAATTTTCTTTCATTGGAAACACGACTTCGGAGTAGCTTTCTAAAAGAGTTTAGAGCTGCTGAGATAATTCTCAGCAGCTCTGGACACACCTTGCTGTTATCTAATGATAACATTATTGAGTGGCAGTAATATGCTAAAATCGCTGTCAATTTCTGTCGTTCTTTCTTATTTCATTTAATTCATTATTATGTATTTTTTGTAAGTCTAAATACAGTTGATTAATTATTGGATACAAAAGACTTCTAAAGTGGTCATCATACCCTTTATCATTAGAGTATTTATCCAATACTTTGAAAAAATCTAGTTCTAATTCTTGCAGATCTTTTGAACATTTAGAGCCTGATTTATCAGTAATTCTTCTTTCTTTTTTTATAGTTCCATTGTCCTGAATGATTTCGTAGCCATTTTGAAATATGTGACAAACGCTATGCCTGCGATATTCCAAGTAAGCAAATTCATTACTGGAAAATTTAGATTTAATTTCGCCTATACTTGCTATTAGCCTTTTATGCCAATCAATCCAATATTTATTTTTAGTTTTCGAGATAATGTTTAAATTGTTAACTAAATAAGAATATCCTTCTGTTATTGTTTGAAATAGAATAACAATAAATAATTCTTGATAAAACAAATCGTACTCTTTATGTAATGCATCATTTAGATAAAACAACTTTTTCAACCACATTTCAAATTGCTGTTGTTGTATTACTATTTTAGACTTTATTTGCCACATTGGATCGTTAATGTATTTTTTCCATTCTTTATCATCCATGATTTATTGTTTTAAGATATTCTTTTTCATTACACCAAGACATTAAACATTTAAGCACTAAATGATTTACGCTAATCATAGATTGAATAAATGTTCTTTTTTGAGTTTCGGTGAAAATATCATAGTTACCTACTGATATATTAACCTTTCGAGATTTAGTGTCTTGCTTATTCACTTTTGCTATTGCATATAAATGTTGTTCTGATAAATGTATGTACGCAGAGGTTTCCTTATATAGTTTTTGAACCCCACTGAACTTCTTTTCTAAACACCGAACTAAATATCCATCTGTTAATTTATTCCCATCGCTGTCGATATAATTACAAATTGGTTTTCCAGAGCCATAATATAAGTAAAAGTCATCATAATCTTTCACAAGACATGTAGCGTAGAATCGAAGACAATTGTCTAATTGCATACGTATAAGTGGTAAAGCGCAGAGATAGTTGTTTTCTTGGACTAAAATTGTAAAACCTTGGCTAAGTGCTATTGCTCTATTTGCAATAGCACTCGCCATTAAATCAAGTGTATATAAACCATTACCAGTCTTTAATATTTGCAAGGTTGCTTGTAAAAATAGGTCTTTGCAGTTTTGTAATTCTTTTAAGTTTTCTTCCATATTGTAATATTGAGGTTCTAAATAGTGCAAAAATAGAAATATAACTCAAAAGAATATATTTTCTACTGCGATTTCTTATTCAATATGTTAGCAAGCATTTCCAAATCCTTGCTAACCTTTACATCGGTGATCCTCGCATAGATTTGAGTAGTTCTAATGTTGGTATGCCCTAAAATCTTAGATACTGTTTCGATAGGTACACCATTAGCGATAAGCACCGAAGTTGCACACGAATGTCTTGCAACATGAAATGTCAGGTTCTTATTTATGTTGTAAATGGTTGCAATCTCTTTTAAGTAATCATTAATTTTCTGATTGTTTATAATTGGTAAAATCATTCCGTTGGGTAACTCGTCTTTGTATTTTTCAAGAATGGCTTTTGGAATTTCAAGTAACCGAATGTTGGATGCCACATTTGTTTTGTGGCGCTTCGTCATAATCCACAAGTTACCATCGAATGAAGTACGAATGTTATCTTTGGTAAGCTCGCATACATCAATGTATGAAAGCGCCGTATAACAACTGAAAATGAATAAATCCTGTACCTGTTCCAACCTTTTGGAAGCAAACTTCTTGTTGTAGATGGCAGTTATTTCTTCCATTGTTAGATAATCCCTATCCGTTTGCTCGAATTTTACCCGATAATTACCGAAAGGGTCAGCAGTTACTAATCCTGTGTTCTTGGCGAAGTTCACAACGGTTCTAAAGCGTTGTATAAACTTCATCGCTGTATTGTGGGTGCATCCATAGTGATTTTTGATGTACAACAGGAAATTATCAATGAACACAACATTTATTTCCTTGATAAGCATATCCGAAACCGAATACTTTAATTTCATAAACTCGATAAGACGTTTCTTTGTCAGTTCGTAACGTGAATAAGTCTTATCTGTTGTGTTCATCTTCACCTTTTGCAAATATTGCTCGTTGTGCATCTCGAAGAACTCAATTAAGGTTTTACCCCGTTCAATCCTACCTAAAAATGCGTTCTTTACCCGTTCAGAGGTCACATAACCGTCTTGTTCTAATAGAGTATGATAATGTTGGTGTACAGTGCTGCGGATGCTGTCTAACATGGAATTGATACTCATAGCTTCGGCACTTCTACCGGCTGCCTTTCCTGTGTTCACACTCCAATTAGCCGGGTTTATTTCCATTTGAGTGTTGAACTGTGCCACAATTTGGTCGATAGTGATTCTTGCAATGATTGGTACATTCCCGTTTTTCTTTGCTGCATTTCGTTTTACGAAAAATAAGAGCTTGAAAGTACTTCTCATAATCTCACTTTTTAGTTGCAAAATTACTTTGATTGATTGAAAATGAGATATTTGCAGACCGGACAATTTGGGACAACACTTAGCCAATTTTAGACATTCCGTGACCTGTTTTTCTGAAAAAGGTATTGGTCACGAATTGTGGTCACAGAAGAATGTCTTTTCGTGACCTTTTGGTGTCTTTAGTCACGGACATTATACAAAGAAAAAACTCCTGCAATACCTTGATATTGTAGGAGTTGTCTTCTTAAAGTCTTTTTTGACTTGTCTTTCAGTGATCCGCCTGGGGTTCTCCTTATAGAGCTGTCATGCTGATATTCAAAACTTTATATTTCTTGCTTCAAGCATATCCCATGAATTATCCCACTGATTTGCTACGTGCTTTTGCGGTAGTTTGCTCATGGAGAATACTGAGAGTAAAAATAAATATTTTCTTTGAATTAATAAAATAAAAAATGACTTTAATTGCTATTTGGTGTAAAATCACATTTGAATATATAAACGTCTTTTGTTAAAAATTTATTATTGTTTTGTTTTAATATTTTAAGGCGAACTGTAAGATGTAGTTTTCCATTTAGCAAAGATTGTCTTTGAGCTTACTTCTATTCATTTCTGTATTTTTTAATAATATATTTGATATACTCCACCAAATCGCATTTACTTATGACTTTAGAACATACTCCATGTGAAGCGACTTTTATCCATTCTTGCCCTTCTTTTGAATTTAGAATTCTCCACACTATTTTTTGATATGGTTCATGAACTCTTATTCTATAAACACAATCACTTAATATGATATTTCCCTCTTCCACTATAGATATTTTTCCAACACATCTTTTCCCAACTCTACACATCAGAATATCACCTCTAGTTGCAATTATTTTGTTCTTATCTAATTCGTAATCATGAAATGAGAATGAATGCTTATTTTGTCCTTTGAAATCGGTTGAATGAAAATAATTGTTGTGAAGCTGTTTAAGTTCTTTGTGTGAATAGCTGCCACGGCATACTTCAATGCCTTCTATATTGTCAGGTATAATATACTCTTTATGCTCTTGTTTCCATAAATGGAAAGTAAAGTCCATCCTGTCAATTAAATTATTCTTTTGTACTTGTATTTGATGTGTATAATTTCCTTTGCTATCAACTAGTGATAATGTTACATTTTGATAATCACTTCTCCCTTTTGTTAGAATAAGTATATGTGTACATGCTTCAGTTCTATCAAATACGCCTTCAGGGAGTTGTATAATATGTTTGACGGTGTGATTTGATATTATATCTTTTCTTAGGTTTGTAAAATCTTTACGTGTTAAAACTCCATCAGGTAATATTATTCCTAAATAACCATTTGGTTTTAATAATGAAAGATTATGAGCTAGAAATATAATATCGGAAGAGATTCTTTTTAATTTACAACAGCTAGGCAAAAATGAAGAGCGAAAGACTGAAAATAATTTCTCATTATTAGGTGTTTGTTGGTATGGAGGATTACATATAGCCACATCTACACTGCCTATGTTGATTTTTATTCTTTTCTTCAAATTAGGAATAAGTGCATCTTCTTGTATAATTGTAACTCTATCAGATAGGTTTTTCATCAGATCACATTTCTCTTTATCGAGATCCACTGCTAATATTTTAGCAGAATTCCATCTTTTAATAGCTATTTTAGTTAATGCGCCATCCCCTATACCTAAATCTAAAATTAATTTAGGATTAGATATTTCTATGCATTGAATTAATAGCTTAGAATAGATGTTGTTTGTGAAATACTGAGAATACTGTTTCATAGAGCTATATTATAAAGGTTCCATCTAGAGATCATTGAACTTCTACCACTTTTTTTAATGGGGTGATCATATAATATTGCAATCTTATAATTATCGTTAGTGATAACCTTAAAAAGACATGCTCCTAATGACATTGGCTTTGTGCCAATTGGCACAATGAACAAATGTTCGTTTTCTTCTAACCCATGGTAAATACGATTAAGTTGTTCGTAAATTGCCGAAGGGTTTGAAGCTCCACAGTAATAGAAATTCTTATTGAGGTTTCGATTGTCAATTGTATAAATATTATTAGAAAAAGAGTTTGTTTCCCAACCAGCATGAAAAGCAGGAACACCGAAAACAATTTGACTTTTTTCACCACTAAGATTGAGATCTTCAAAAGCTCGTTCTATTCTCTCTGCTTCATATCCACAACAAAAAACCGCTTTATCTGTATTATCTGTTGAGAGTGATAGAGTATGCCCAGGTATGCCTATATAACCGTAAAAACGGTCAGATAGTTCAAAATCTCTTTTGCTAATAAATTTAGATTCATAGTTCCTATAATTAATGGGCTCTAAATATAGTGAATCAAAGTGCTTATGTCCTTGATTATATATACTTTGGATTAAAATCAGTATTTCAGGAACACCTAAGGTTGTGCAATCCAAAATAAAGTTTGTTTCAGTTGAAAATTTTTCTTCAAAAAATATGTCAATATCATCGATATGAATATTTTCATTGTTTATTGTGATAATGTATTCATTTGGATCATATACTATTTTATATAAATAGTCTGATTTTTCTTGAAGGAATCTCACGGCTTCATTACCTCTATCATCAATATCAGCACCAATAAACCCTACATTCCAGTTTTTATAAGAAAGTTCTATCGGTGTATTTCCATACTGTATATTTATATTCATAACCGCTCTATGTTAACCCATTAAATAAATCAAATAAAGATTTTTGTTCAATAGTATTTTTTTGATATTTCTTCCTTAAAAGTTTTTCGTACTCAGAGAAATCTTCAAAAGCTATTGTCATGAAGTCTTTAGATGTTATTGTTATTCTTCTTTTTTTTCTAAAACTAATGTTGAAATATGCTGAATAAATTGGATTTAAAATATATTCAACACCTATTTCTTCATTTTTTCTTTTAGTAAGTTTTTCCTCGTACAAAACTGACCATTTTACTAATTCGTCTAGGAATGCCTGTGCCTCTAAAGAAAGATTACCTTCTATATCAAAATGGTTTTGTTCAGGTTCGCTTTGCAAAGGGTTGTCTCTACAATACTCAAAAATAGTTCCTAAACGAATTACAAAGGCATATAAAGAATTTCCTTGTGGACCTAAAGCTTTTACCTCTTTTAACAGGCTTGTACTAACTTGTTTTGTTGCTGCAGATTGTTCCTTTGGAGTTACAAAGAATGATTCTGCGTTAAAATTAATATTGGCAATTGATTTTAAACATAACTCCAAAAAATGCCGTATATTCCCTCTTGACATAACACAAAAGGTTTCAAAACCAGAATATAAAGGGCATAGTCTATTTAATTTGTTGTATATAAATAAGGTACATCCAAATAGATTATTATGAATCCAGTTTGTTTTTCCTGTAAATTTATTGTCTTTATTATTTTTTAATAATGATAGTTCCTCTAGAAGATCTTCTGTTGAAATACTTTTTCTGTTTAATAAGGCTGGTAATACAATCATTGCCTCTGGATATTTCTCATCATAATACTTATCTAATGAATGTATTGCACCTCTTCTATTCAAAGCCTCTTCTATTAAAGAACGTATTTTTTTACTCAAGGTAGAATCTTGGATAATTGCAATTGATAACTCTTTTTGAGAATATGTTGGAAGTATTTTCTGGACTTTATTAATAACGATTCTTTTGTATTCATCGGTTTGTCTACTTTTTATAATATCAGAAGACAATTCAAATAAATTTGAAATATTTATAGGTATTTCTAATGATAAGTTTGCTTTTTTTAATCGCAATAATAATATTTCTGCTGCGAACACATCGTAGTATTTATCTAGTAATATTTCAATATCAAATTCCCTATAGTCGTGAATTTTGACAATTTGTTCATTTCCCACAGTCATTCGTTCATCAAAAGCATTCCTTTTCATGGCTAAATTGAAGATTAGTGGAGCTTCACTATGCTTAACCCAAGTATTTACAATTCTTTTTTGTTCATGTAGTAAATTTTCATACTCGTCTATATATACATAATAATCCGAACTCTTTAGCTGAGATATTTGTTCTTTAATAATACAAATAAGTTCTTTAATAAATTTTATTGGAAAAAAGATAGGCTCTTTTAATTTTTTGTAATTACTAACCCATGTCTCAAAACTATTTTGCGAATTTCGCAAGTATTTTTTTAAATTAATAAAATCTGATGGTATATTTGGATCAAATCCATTCAAAGGGTTAAAATCCAGTGATGATAAATCTATTGGAACTTCAAATCTTATATTAGAAGTTCGAATACTCTCCAGGCTTTTTAATATTTCTTGAGCTAGAGCTATTACTCCCATATGAATAAAAGCATTACTCCATAGATCTGTATTTTCTCCTCTTTTAGTCATAATTTTGGCAAATTGGGTATCAATTTTCCAATATATACCAATTTTGTTAAGGGAATCTTCTGTTATGTTTTCTCTTTTATTGGAGAATTGACTTTCATGACACAAATAACGTAATAACATCGTTTTTCCACAGCCTCTACCACCTATTATGACACTGGGTTTTCGTGAATGAAGCATCTCTAATTCTACAAAATATGGAGGAATGACAAAATCTTGCCATAAATCATGACCAAATTCTTCTGCTCTATTTTTAGCTAATGTTGTACTTCTTTCCATATTATATTCGTTTCTTTAATAATGGATTAAATGTGTCACTTTTATAATGAATTATAGGTAAGCTTCCATTGGGGGTATTGTGCTCAAATCCATATACTAAACCTAATGAGCCGAAACCTAATGTATCTTTGTTTTTTACTCCTTTCCTTTTGAGAAACTCATTGTATTTATTTATCGCATCCGTTCTGTCTTTATAATCAGAACTTTTAATATCAATAAAGTTAAAAAACGAATTTTCGTGTGTTAATAGTTCTGTGTAAGCTATTTGGATATTGGGATATTTATTTTGGATGTTGTTTATCCCCTGCTCATGAGCTGTGCATACAGATATGTAAAATGATATATTATCTATATTTTTAATGATATTTATTTCATCTAGAATTTCTATCATTTGTTCTCCTGTGCAGATAATATCATCTATTAAAACAAAGTGCTTAACTCCTTTGAGTATTTCTTCTTCGAGTTGCGTAGGAGAGAGTATCCATTTTTCTGAGATTAATAAATCATGTACAAGATAACTGCTCATTAAATTCCCACTTTTTGATGGAGAGTCACCCTTTTTTACAGCGGATACAACCCTAAATCCTGGATCATTCCATTTATCTTTTAATAATTCTAAAGGAGGTTTATAGGGTGTGTATATGTTAGAATAAATCCGAAATAGATTGTGCAAATCTTTTGTGTATAAATCATATAACATAGAAATTACCTGATCCTTTGAACGATACATGATGGCATCTAAGATGCATGCAGAGAAATATTTTTCTCTATCTGTTTGAAAGTTGTTAATCCATGCGCTTAGCATATTAGGATCGACTCCTTTCCAAATCCCTAGCTCGATTAATTTCAGAGATCTGTTTTTTATATTGTTATAATATGTCTTCCAGTTATCTTCTAACATACTCAGTATTTTATAATGTTTCAGCCAATTAGACTGTATTCTTTCACAAAGTTAAGGATATTTGCCGATATATCCGGAGTTTTTTCTTGTAAACTCTCAAAAAAGTTAATTATGATATTCTTTTTTGAGAGTTTATCTATTATTTGCTGTAAGAAGTACAAAGAATATGATGGCTATCTACATGAGCAACAGAAGCCTAGTATAATTTTTATGAGGCTATTTAATAAATAGGGTAGAGTTGAACTGCGAGGTAAACCTGCTAGCATAATGGGTACATTCGGTTTTGATTTGAGAAACAGCGTCATACTTGATACACTAATGTTTGATTTAGATATTATAACATCATTTGGAATTGAAGGGGAAATGTAAAATGTTTATCAAGTACATTTCTCTATTGCTCATTATTTTATGAAACTTGAAGTGCTCCGGACAGCGGTCTATATCGGCTCTTAGTTACTCATATTCAATCATCGTCTTATCCCCTTCTTCTTGCGTTTCTGTACCTGTAAATCTTCTGATTGTGTAGCGTTGTAGCTATTACCATTCCCCAATGAGAAGATAGACAAAAGAGAATCACCTCCACTATTATTTTGCTGATTGTAAGCATGATTAGTATCTTTCTTGCTATCAAGATTGCAAGAAATCATGTTTTCTTTTTCACTGGATTGGAATACGTCCTTTTTCATTTTGCCAGTAAAATGTTGCTCCTGTAATTCAATCTGTTCGGAGATAGAACCGTTCTTCATGGTATTGGCATACTCAAAGGATTCGGATAATTGGCGATCGTAACCGAATAACTTATCAAAGCCTTGTTCTGCTTGTTGGAATAGGTTTATACGGTCAAAGCCACCTGTTACCGTTCCTTTCTTGGTGTTCTTATGGTTGGTAAGCGGTGATAATTTCTTTTTATTCGCTTGGTCTTTACGACTCACTATCAAATGGCAGTGCATATTCAGTTCGTTATCTGAACGACTACGGTCAAAATGCATCTTTCCATAAAACTTTATATCTGTTTCGGATAGTCCTTTATTGAAGTTCTTGGCATACTCAGGGATAAACACTTCCCGAATATACCGTTTCATGGCTTCGGCTTTCTCCTGCTCGGTGTTACCCATTGCTTGGAGTTCACTTTCCGATGGACTGACATGAATAGCATAAAACTTAGCATCCATTTTTATGAGTTGCCCGATATTACTATCTATATCTTTTATGACCTTTGATTTATAGATGTTATCATCTGCCAGATTGAAAAAGCCTTCAGTATAGAAACCTTTCTCCATCCGTTCTAAATCTTCATGTTCCATGTAATTTGCGAGTTGTCGGCAACTCCCAGCATTATTATATATTCCGTTGGATGGCGGGGCAAAGTCTATGTGCATAATCCTATGTATTTATCAGATTGCTGATTTCTGCTTTTAGGTTCTCTTTCCTTTTGCTATCCATCACGCCACAAGTAGAAAGTTCCGAATAAAGCTGTATCAGGTGAAGTAACTTTTTATAATCACGTTGGTGTATGTGATAGAGTGCGTTAATCTGTTTGGATTGATTATTTATCACATCGGCATGATTGCCGAACTGTTCACTTAATTTTTTTAGTACGGCTGTTTGTCTCTCCTGACTGGCTTCCAGTTGAGAGAGAATAAGAGTTTCCAAAGTTTTGCCGATTGTATCAAATCGGACAGCGATGGAATTTGTTACCCGTATCATGGGATTCAGTTGTTCTTCCTCGTAATGACGGATGAAGCGGATAATATCATCCTGCCTCTTATTTATTTTCGCTAGCTCCGATTTTACAGATTCAGGAGCTTCGGATGGGTTGATATGCGCCTTATCTATATACCCGAACGTCAACTTTACAACTTCGCTCTTTTTCAGTGAATAGCGTTTGCATATCTTCTCTACCAAAACTGCCGTTGTCTTGTCTATGGAAATGGTAGTGAATATCGTTTTTCGACTGTTATTGGGCATGGTAATTACTTTTTTATAGAAATATGAATAGATAAATACCTGACAATAAGCATTTCAAAGAAAATGCTTATTACAGGTGTCATTACAGCGTGTTCTTGTAACACGCTAAAGCCGAAGGCTTTGCCCCGCAGGGCAAGAGGGAGAACAGGACAAAGTCCAGTTCCCTCTTGCTCAATTTAGCGAAACGAGCAAAGCCGAAAGGCGTAGCTGTTTCAGCTAAATTAGGGGGTAGCACAAGGAAGGAACAGCCCTGCTTCATTCCTAAATTTGCTACCTTTTGCTTTCACGGTTGATTCTCTAATTGATTGGTTTTTTCAAACTGTTTGTAGGTTTGAGAGTCGGCACGTTCACGAACAAAAGCCCGAATATCATTCGCTCGATAGTAGGTTTTCTTTCCAATGGTAAAGTAGGGTAGTTGTCCGCTTACCCTGTAACGTTGAAGCGTTCGGAAAGATACTTTCAGAAGAAAGGCTAAATCCTGATTATCGAGTATCTTTTCATTATCATCTAATACTTTATCGGTATTGATTAGGGATTTTAAGTCTTGCCCTATTTCAGTGAGTTTCTTGGATAGCTTCTCCATCCATTTCTCGAAGTTTTCGTTGTCTATATACATTTTGCTTCATTTTAAGTTGAACATTCATGATTTTCAATCGATTGATGAAGCAAAGTTCTGAAAATGGATGCAAATAAATTCGGGGAATAGATCACCTATTCCCCGATAAGTAATACTTAATACCCTGAATATCTGTATTGAATTCCTATGGAAAATATCCCTCTTCCTTACACTTTTCAATGATTGCAGCTCTCAGTTTATCCAAAAAGGCTGTCCGTTTATCTGGCTTGCGTTTGATTACTTCTTCTTCTTTTTTATAAATATCACTGAATTTTATATTAAACAGCTTTTCAAAAGCATTGGCTAAATCACTAAAATGTATTTCCTTCCCATCAACCGTTGTAGTACATTTTAGATAATAAAGTCCACATACGATTTCCATTATGTCGATGTACTTTGCAATATTTTTATTTAGGTGTAAGGTAGATTTCCATCCAGCTTCAATGTTAATAAAGAATTTGGGAAATTCCATTTGATGATGAAGTAGATCTAGTTCTTTATTAATAAATGAAAGTATCTTATTACATGTTATACTTTTTGCTTCGTAACAGAAATCTCTTCTGATTTCTAAACTATTTTTTAGTGCTTCAAATTCTATGTAGGTAAGATTTAGTTCTCTAATTAAAGTTTTGTAATCTGATTCATTATTCAAAAAGGTAATCACGGATTCTACAAATTCTCTATATGCCATAAGTAATTGGGCTTCATCAAAGTTCTCTTTTGTGCAAGAAGAGTTGAGAAGACTATATATATTCTGATCTGAAAGATTCCATTTTGGCATAAGTAATCGAACACGCGTTATATTTCTTGTTTATTGCTTTTCATATTTATTCTTTATTCGTTTCAATAGAAAGTAAATGATAATTCTGTGAAATGGTTTAATAAAGAAAAAATATATTCGTCCAAGCCTATTGTTATATTTGTTGTAATCTGAAGTATCTTATTTGATTATCAACGCTTTGTAGAAA
>ERZ825137.5254-NODE-5254-length-12165-cov-4.322213_pt1 | contig 12165 bp, 13 predicted proteins | sample MGYA00519873_ERZ825137 | MGnify/ENA primary metagenome ERZ825137 (study PRJEB31778, sample SAMEA3449190) | human gut metagenome | biome: human gut; feature: human-associated habitat; material: faeces | place: United Kingdom | collected 2010/2012 ... | reverse complement strand
TCAAATTGGGTGTTTTTTCCCGACCCAAATTGGCTGTGCGCTCCCGGCGCTAACAACACAGCCACACTCAGCGTTAGCATAATAGTCACTAATCTTTTAAATTTCATTTTGACCTCCATATTTTATCTGTTTTGCAGCGCCCAGAACAACAGACGCCGCCATACAGCAAGTGCAACGTAAAAAATAAAAAGGAAGAGAAAAATCTCTTCCTTTTTATCGAATCTCGACACTCTCCGAAATGCGAAGCATATCTTCTTTTGAAATGTTATATCCCGTAACTTTAACGATCCAGCCTTTTTCCATATCTGTCCAAAGCACGGTTATCTTATCACCTTTCTCGGTTTTCATTTGATAAACGCCAGCCTCATTATTCTGAACCATTGCTGATTCTTCAATTGCCCCCTCGGTATCAAAGCTGTATGAACGATTCTTAGATATGGCCGTAGCCGCAACATCAAGGTTTTCGCCGTTTTCTCCATCTGCCCTAATAATCATTCTGCTCTCATCAAACTCTTCAAGCCCTATTTGGTAACCATCTGGCATCCACAAAATACTCATCTTGTGGGTTTCTGCACCATTAGTAGTACCGCTAAAGCGGATCTCACTATGGTCATCAAACATTTCCACAAGAGCAGTTAGCGTCTGCGTGCGGAATGACGGAGATGCTGCAAACGCCGTGGTAAATAGCAGCATCATAATCAAAGTAGCTGCCGAGATCACTCTAAAAACGCGCACCGCTCCACGCCTCGCAGATTTAAAGTTTTTCTTTCCGAATTCAGTCCTAATTGTGCGAATACAGCGCTCATCCAGCTCTTCAGGTATTTCTGCCGCCGGATCACATTTAAGCTGTTCATTAAGCTCCTGCAGCTTTTCGCCTTCCGTCTCAGCTACATCTTCCATCATCAATGCGAATAAAGCATCTTCGTATCGTTCTACCAGCTTTTCATGATGGGTCATTCTAAACATCCCCTTTCTCTTGCATCGAACATAATACCTTTCTTCTGACTCGAGTTAATTTCATCCGAATACTCCCCGGCGCACAAGATAGCAGCTCCGACAACTGCCTGTCATCATATCCAAGAAAATACTTCCCCTCTAGCAGTAACCTTTCATTCGGTTCCAACTCATCAATCGCCTCGCACAAACTTCTCTTGGCTTCTCGATCCATAATAATATCAATTATAGAATCAGGCTCTATGATACTCTCTTCGACTGATTCTGTAAATGATGTTATATTCTGGGCATCTCTCTTCTGCCGCCGCAGTATATTGATGGCCGTATTGCGTACAGTAGTTACAACATAGCTGGTCAATACTGGTTCTTCTAACGTGCGAAGCAGTTCGATCCGACTCATAAGTTTCAATAAGCTCTCTTGAACAGCATCCTCACATTCCTGTAAATCCATCAGGTACTTCTTTGCTGTGAAAAGCATCAGTCGATCATACTTCTTGTATATCTGTGTGATAAACTCCTGACTCGTTGGTGCTGCCCTATCACTCAAGCTGTGATTCATCGTGCGACTCACCCCTATTTGCTCCTTTGAGCCTCAACCGTTCTCTCTATTATTGATAAGACAATATCTATCAATAGTCGCAACAGGCACTCAGCCCCGCGCTGCTCCCCCATTTAACTTTTCGTTTCAAAAACTATGGTAAATCTAATTTATAACACGTGAATATTACAATTTCAATTCTTTTCCTAAAATATAAGCCGATGAGAAATCAGAAAATATATAATTCAAACATCAAGTGCAATTTCTTAGAGGAGTGGCTTATATGGCTCATTTGGGAGAACTCATTGCCGAATTGCGGCAAGATAAGGGGCTAACTCAAAAGGAACTTGGCGATATTCTCTGTGTTTCCTCTGGAACAATTTCAAACTATGAAAACGGTGTGCACCTCCCGGATGTTGATAAGGTCATTGCTCTTGCAAACTTCTTTCATGTCACAACTGACTACCTGCTCGGTCGCACCTCATCTAATCTCCCTGTCGATATGTTGCAGCAAACCGTCACCGCCCAAAAGACTCTCGGTGATGTGATGGCATCATTTGCTAAATTACCAGCTAATCGTCAAGCTGCGCTCAGCTTAATCATCTCTGACATGGAAGTCCGGCAAATGATCGACACATATAGCAAAACAGGTGACAGCAAATGATTCCAATCCCAGCAAGTATCCTCGCAATCGAAAATGAAAGCGATCGAGAATTTATGGAGAACATTTTCTTCTCCTATCAGCGACTCATATATCACGAAATCGGTTCAATACTAAACGATCCATGGTCTAAGGATGACATTTTTCAGACCGTCATCGTTCAGCTTATTAATAACATTGATACACTGCGTCCTATGCCAGCCAAAGTGCTTACCTCTTACATTGCAACATCCGCAAGAAATGCAGCTCTGACCCATATTCGAAATATCAGCCGACGGAAAGAAGTCCTCGCCGACGAATTTGATAATAACTACGTTGATGCCGATCACGACACCGATCCTGAATTCATCCTGCTAAAATCCGAAGAAATCAACTCTTTCGCAAAAGTCTGGGATGAGCTCGACGATAAGACTAAGTTCTTGCTTAGTAGCCGATATATTTTAGAAAAGAGCTATGCTGAAATTGCCAGCGATCTCAATGTAAAGCCAGAAAGCGCGCGTATGGCGCTGACCCGCGCAAGGCGAGCTGCTCTGGCACTTTCTAAAAAAAGCCACACATAATTTCTTATTGATATTTCAACATGCCTTTTTTGATTGGAATTGGCAAAATTCGAGCTTGGAAAGTGCTCCTCTCAAAACTTTTATGGAATGCTAATAACGCAGTAATGACAATCGCCCTGCCAGTATTTACGCTGACAGGGCGATTTTATATGCCATCAGCTTTGGCACATTAGAGACTCACACTAATCGCAACATTACTCAGGCAAATTGCTCTTAGAATCCATTGTATTTGAAATATTGGAATTGAATGAGATAACTACTGTAGCCAAGGAGTTGGTTTTCTCGCCGTCTCCAACCAACTTCAATATTCAAATTCACTCTTCGCTTAGACTTCTAAGGGATAGTAGCCGTAATGGTACGAAGAAACGGCCCATCAATAAGCACTTCCCCACCTAAATACTCTGCATCTGCGCCAACGATCCCCGAAAAAGTAGCAGTAACTTCCACTCCAGAATCATATTTGTTTCCTGTATAGTCGATCCAGGTAATTGTTTTACCAGGCGTATTATTGCTTTCAGAATATGGCACTACGCTCCCGTGATCAGGATCTGTCGATGTATTGTATTCGACATAGCCATTTAATCCATTTAGAATTGGAACCGTAGTAACTGCAACTATCTGAAATCCAAGTCCTTTACTTTTAAGATACAAAATATTAGTTCTTACATTGACAGGATATACTACCGTTGTTTCTGACGCCGACCTCGTTTGATCTGTCATATAAACAACAAACTCCTCCGTCGCAATTATCTCCGCTTCATCTTGGTCTAAATTTGTTGCACCTACCGGCATGCAAAAAGTCTCCAAAATGCAGCACATCAATGCAATTATAGAAAGCACACGTTTCTTCATTTCTTTCTCTCCTTATCTTGGTTTAGTCACAATATATGTTGTTACCTCTCCGCTCCCAATGACGGCATCTTCTAAATCTGTTGCTTCAAATCTATCACTTCCGAGGGCATTATTGTTTCCCCAAAAAGTCACACACAAAACAGCAAATAGGAAGACAATTACAAGGAGAATTTTTTTCATTTTTTCACCTCCACCATTTTTATTGCCTCATGCTTTGGGTTGCATTTTTCAAAGCAAATAGTTCTTATTGTTTTTCTCTAATACTTGCACTTTTTTAAATCATTAGACTCACCTCCTCTTATTATTAAAAGACATTCATTTCTCAATTTTGCAACAACAAATCAGAAGGTCTGCAATTCTTCTTTTGACGCTATATTCAAGAAAGATGTTACGACTACAGAATATCGTTTTGTTTCGTATATCGGTTCGTGTTGCAGTTTTAAATTCCTACCGTCTTATATCTACGAAGCTCTATCACATCAGTGACTCCTACAGACATTTAACATTACTCAGGTGTATTGCCTTCAGGATCATGGAATTGAATATAGAGCAATTTGAGGCACCAAACCAACTGAATGCCAAAACACCCTGAAGTAACTCCATCGATCTGATAACTGCTAATTTGGGGTGCAAGGTAAGTAACAACCGGAAAGCACACAAAGAAAGCGACAAAATCGAATTTCTTTTCAATTGTCGTTGTTTCCTTGCCGGCGATATAAAAGTTGCGAATCTTCTTTAGCACCCACAAGGAGAATACCCAAATAGCAACTGAGACTGCCGTTCCGTAGTATTCTGGTAATGGATCATAGATTGATATCAGGAGTCCTACAATTGATGTTATAAGGATAACCGAAGTTACCACTTTGGAATGTAGTTGAAGAATTGTGTTCATAATGCCACCTGAGTTATTTTTCATGAAGGATGAATTCGGAACTATCCTTTAAAGTTGTCGAGTTCTCAGATTCGTACAGCTCATACTTTAAGCAAGACCATCGGTCAACAACGACGCGTTTGGAAGGGTCAAGGCTATCCACCTGATATTTAATTTTATCTCGAGCATAAACTTTGTAATAACCTGCTCGATAAGTCGGCGATTGAGGAAGTAATCTATGATTGATATATCGGTTTTTGTTAGGGACAAATGGTCTTTAACCATAATAGCCGGTTTTATAGCAATTCAATGTTTCTATGCAGCGGAGATTTAATTGTAACCCATCGGTCTCACCTTCACTTCATAAAATCACAACTTCGCTACTTTCATAATATAAAGACAATTTCCTTGACATTTTGCAACAAAGTATTCTTCTTTCAAGAATATCTAATCCGAAAACAATATAGCTTTATCTGTCAAGAAACTATTAGGTAGCGCGGTTTCTTGATAAGCCTTTCCTTATATTTTTCAAGTCGTAGATTGCTCAGGTTCCGTCTTATCACCCGTATAATAGAGCTACTATCTATCAATCTCATTCTCGTCCTCGGCGGCCATCTTGGTTTTGTAGAAAAGGATAAGTGCTAAAACTTCATCAATTACGTATAACGAGCAGAGAACCATGAGCGGGGAGCCATACCTAAATGATACACTATCGCCAAGCATGATGCCCAAAGACGACGGAAGAATAACAACAATAAATCCTATCGTCCGAAAAACCTTCTTAAACTTGACAAACTGAGCATCCTGCTCCTCTTCCAAAATTGAATATGGCTTAGCATAAAACTCTCGCAGGCAGATAGCTATAACGCCATAGATGATTGCCTCTTTATAATTATAGGTAAAAAAGACAAAATTTGTCTGTACGCCTCCTTCTATAATTAGAAGACATCTATTTCCCCAATCTGCAACAGCAAATTTTCTGTGTAATCAAGCGCAATTACTCCAAACATATCTCAAAATGCAACTTCGCGTAGAGTTCAGATTAGTAAAATGCAAAATACACTTCTTCCTTTGACGCTATATTTAAAAAAGATGTAATAACTACTGAATATTGTTTTTGTTTCGTATATCGGTTCGTGTTGCAGTTTTAAATTTCTACCGTCTTATATCTACGAAAGGCATAAATCAAGCAAAACTGAAAGATGGGAGGGATTTGATAGCAGATCATAAATTACACACGATTTATGCCATAACACGGTCTAATAATTATTACTACGCAGAAAGGAAGCTAAAATGAAAGCATTAAACAAATTTTTATCTCTCATTCTCTCCTGCGCAATGGTTATGAGCTTATGCATTCCCGCATTTGCTTCTGAAAGAATGTCAAGTGAAGAATTGGACACCCCCTTTATAATGGATATTGATAATGGTAAACTCTTTTCCGCAGAGAGCGACGATAAAATAGTTGCAATTTTAACCAACGACGATCTACATCTAATAGATATTTCCATCAGCTATTCTCCCGCTCGTGATGAGGTCTATCATTGGGCAATCAGCGACTATCCCGACGACGAGTTCTCTTATAATGACAGCTTTTGGACCGCTATCATTACATATGCAGAAAATCACTTAGAGGATTCTAATCTCGTTCTTTTCACCACGACTGTGTATGATGCCCCTGATTCTAGTATAGATATGTGCGCTTCTGCCAACAGGGATTTGCGTGACCAACTAGTTAACTTATTAGGAACCGACATCTATCCCTCCAAAGAACGACATCGCGAGTCTTATCAAGGCGTAACTTTCACCGTTTATGAGCAACTCACCTTTGATATCCGTTCCGTCCAAAACGTCTCGTGGTCTACCCCTATTACGGTCGCAAGTTTGATTGTTGGGTATTTAGGAAAAGTTGTAAAAGAGCCTTTGGTAGTTACTATCTGTAGTGTTTTTGGTGTTGTTCTTGATGCTGCTTCTTATCTGCCCGCAGGAAAATCACTCAACAGATACAGGTGCGCTGGTTTATATTCTCACTATACTCAGGCATCAGGTAGTAGTAAAGTCTATAATAGAACCTACCGCTATGTATATTATGAGGGTTACGAAGAGGTTGACGGATATCTCCGAGCACAAATCGACTCGAGTTCAAAAACGGTCGAATTTGACAAGGGGCAGTCATACTATTACGATTATCCCTTACAAGTGCAGGATGCATATCAATCTTACAAAATTATGGGATGATTAATGATGAATAAGCACTTTAGTGTAATACTGGCTACAGTCACAGGAGGTATCGCAGCACTATTTACTTTCTATACAGCTCTTCGACTCCATAATGCAGGTCTTTTTATGGCAACCTTCCTTTATGGAAGTACTGCATTGAAATGGTATAAACAATGGAAAAATGGCGAAGATGATTCCTAATTAGATTTTCATCTTTTTGAACTCAAACTCCAATGCAAAAGATAGCGCTATAATTAACTAACAGAATTTACATAGGATTTCTTATCGCGCCCCCCATTTTTGCAAATAAACGGAGACCCCGCGCTGCCATCTTGCAGTACGGGGCCTCTATTTATTTTGCATTATAGCGCTACACCGTGAAAAGGTGTTGCACCTTTACTGTTTCGTTGTCTTATATTAGCAAAAGGCATAAATCAAATTAGCCAAAAGGGGAGGATATTTTAACAAAGCTCGACGCACAAATGATCTATGCCTCATCATAACTCAATGACTATTACACAGAAAGGAGACAGAAATGAAACCTATGAACCGACTTCTATCATTCGTTCTCTCTTGCGCAATGGTTATGATCCTATGTATTCCAGCGTTTGCTATTAATTTGCTGACAGACGAACCGTTCGACGAACCTTTTGTAATGGATATCGACAACGGCAAGCTCTTTTCCGCAGCATCCGAAGACAAAACGGTTGCAATTCTAACCAACGATGACCTGCATTTAATAGATATATCCATCAGCTATGATCCCGCTTGTGACGAGGTCTATCATTGGGCAATCAGCGATTATCCAGTCGACGAGTTCTCTTATAGTGACAGCTTCTGGAACTCTGTTATTGCGTATGCCGAAAATCACTTTGAGGATTCCGATCTCGTTCTTTTCACTACGACCATTTATGATACGTCTGACTCGAGTGTAGATGCATCTCTTTCCAGTGAATCCAACCTACGTTAACGCCCCGCAAAAGTAACTTTAGCTCTACAATACTCACATCACAAATTTGAAAGGATGGATAAAATGAAAAAGTACTTGTCGCTGATTCTTGCGTTAGGGATTTGCATGAGCATGTGCGTTTTTCCAGCAGCAGCAATTTCTGCGAATGAGGCAGAAAATGAAGTGCTCACAGAGGACGAATTTACAGAGCTGCTTACTGCTGAGATGTCCAGCAACGAGTTTGGAGGCCTTTATTATGAAGGAGATACGCTTGTTGTTAATGTTATCGCGTCTCAGAAGGCAACATCTCTCAGGCCCCAGCTTGCTCAAAAGGCACCCGAAGATATTGACGTGGAATACCGCACAGTCACGTACTCCCTTTCTGAGTTGGAGCGCATAAAGAATTTCCTTACAGGATATATGTCTGATTATAGCATCATGATGCTTGATGCAAACGAAATTACGAATCAAGTGGATATTAGTCTAAAAGACTATAGCGACGATAATATTGAATCAATTAAGGCCGCAGTTTTAAGTCACGGCGGAAAGACGGATTATCTGAATTTTATCGATGACAGCAATAACGTGATTCGTTCGACTGTAGGCTATGAAACAGATAACAACGCTTCGCCTTTCTCGCTTTACGGTAAAGTTCCTGTTTCCTTTACAGCAAAGGCATCCACTACACAATATCTCACGGGTGGCAAAATCCTTATCGGAAATTACGCTTACACGCTCGGCCCGGCTCTTTCAGCTTCGAAAGCATATTCAGCGGGACATGGATTTAGCGGAACAGTTGATGTAAAAGATCTTATGGGCACAAAGATTGGAAGTGCTACTAGCCACCTCGGAAGCTTGTCCGGTGATTGGTCTAAAATCACACCGTATGGCGGCGAATTTTTCCCTGTCGTGGCGAAGGCGACCCCAATCGCTGGAAAACAGGTTTACATGTTGGGAGCAACATCTGGAGAGACCGTAGGCAAAATTACCAGAACGGGTGTTTCTGTCCAGTTTCCTCCGTATGTGACTCTGACGGATATGTGCGAAGGAAATTACGAATGCAATCCTGGCGATAGTGGAGCTGGATTATTTGACAGTGGAGCCAAGGATGTCCTCACGGCTTCATCCAACGCAAAGACTTATGGAATCCAAAGCTCGGGAAAGTTTAACGAAAAAGGCGAATGGATCGGACCCAGCTATTTTACGCCAATTTCTAATGTATCGTGACAAGAGAAATGCAGGTAACTAACCTCTAAATTGTCTTGCCGATTGTAAGCTCAGTAAAATACCCATAAGCCATAATCTTAAAAACAGTCTCAAGGCCCTACCATATCTGGGTAGGGCCTTTTCTGTTCAACTACTCGCCGTAGTATTGTGGTCTACCGACAGAGGTAAAGCCCTCCTTGCCGGTAATGACCACATTATTATATCCGCTGGCGCAGTGAATGATTAGCAATTCTCCGTTTGCGTCCCTGCCGCCAACGATGCCCACATGGGAATTATCCGGGTAGAACACCAAGTCACCGGGCTGTGCGTCCGCCCACGAAATATCGACACAGTATGAGTGCTGCATAGTAGCCCCTCCACCATGGCCGATGACATAGCTGCCGCCGGACTGATTGTAAAACACCCAATCCACAAATAGCGATAGGTAACCCTTTGATACTATCTCCAGGTTTTCCCCCGCTCCACACCGTGCGTGAACCTTTCAGCTCACACGGCGTTCCATCGTAAGTTGAAATGAAAATCACCAATGAAAATTACAACCGCTCTTTTTAATAAGATGTATAGGATTGAAATTCGGGCAGTTGCAGCCATCTGCGAAGTCTATCTAGTGTTCTCAGTTGTTTGCTGTCAGGTTTCAGTTTCAGCATATAATGTGCAATCGTATCTGGCTGTGTTGCATGAAGCAAGCGGTGGACTTCATCTGTTACTAACACCAGATTTCCGTATTTGTCATCTCCGCCGAAGTGCCTTGGTATGCGGTGATGACAGTGCATATGCCCCAATTCCAGCGGCTGTTTAGTCACATAGCAGCGTCCCATTTGCCCGCAGTAGAGCGATAGGCGATTGTCATTGTACTCAACACTCCTATCCATGATGGGGTTTCTCATCATTTCTCTTAGGATTGAAATGTTGACGCATGAGAGGCTTTTATGGATTTCGGCTCGCCCTTCTGGGGTGTAACGATTGACTTTCTTCGGCTTGAACATGGGGGCTTTGTGTTTAAGATACCCTATCGGTATCAATGCCCGTCCATATACATACCGAAGCATTTTGCTGTTTCCATACCGTTCAGCAATATAACTGGGGAGTTTATCCCCCGATTTTTGCGTATATCTTCGCAGGCGTGCATTTAGTTCGTGTTTGACCAGAAAGGCTATTTTACGCATATCCAGAGTTATATTTGTTGCGATACGATAGTAATTGTGGATGCCCAGCACATAGGCGTTATAGGCATCTACGGCACGGCTCCCATCATTTGTATCTGCCGGGTGTGCCATTGCTCTGGTATGCTGCTGAACCTTTGATTTCATTGCCTGATATGCCTTATCTGTCATCCCAGAGTAAACTGTGTACCCTGGTGACCCGTTGGCTTTTTTCCCTTTTTGACGCACTCTGATTTTGATGCCCAGAAATTCAGTGTAATGCTTTTTCAAGTTCACTATCCCCGACTTTTCAGGACTAATGTCTAATCCGAGACGCGCTTTCAGCCATTGCTGTGTGGCGGCAAATAGCTTTACCGCATCACTGCGCTTGCGGCAAAGAATTTTGAAGTCATCCGCATATCGGACAATCCAACATTCTTTTAACTGCGTGCTTTGCAATGCGCGATAAGTCTTTCCTCTACTCGCTGTTCCGTTTGGCGCAATGGTAACCGCATATTGATGGTGTGTGGGTATAGTTTCCCATTGACTGGAAATCCACCAATCCAATTCATTCAGTACCACATTTGCCAGCAACGGCGAGATGATGCCGCCTTGCGGCGTTCCCCGTTCTGGGAAGCCGATTTCTGCGACTTCTGCCTTTAGCATAGCTGACAAGATGGAGAGCAAGGTTTTATCCCGAATACCCATCTGCCAAAGCTGTTTCAGCAGTTTCCCATGCTGGACATTATCAAAGAACCCTTTAATATCAATGTCCACCACAAAGTGCAGTCCACTGCGCTGTACGAATTTGTAAACTTGTGCGATGGCGTGTTCTGCACTTCTACATGGGCGAAAACCGTTATTCCGTTCATGGAATTTCGCCTCACAAATTGGCTCCATTACTTGGAGGACGCATTGCTGTATCAATCTGTCCATGATGGTCGGAATACCCAGCGGTCTTGTTTTACCGTTTGCTTTTGGAATTTCCACACGTCTTACCGGTTGGGGAATATAGTGTTTTAATCTGGTGCGTATATAGGTTATCAGGCTATCTTCCTGCCACTTGGACAGGTCTTTGATTGTTTTTCCATCCACGCCGGGTGTATGACTTCCTGTATTTTTCTTGATATTGCGATAGGCCAGCATGATATTTTCTTCTGAGAGAATAATTGTCATCAATTTTCTGAACACTTTGTTTTCTTTGCTCTGTGTGTATAAAGTGTCCTGTACACCCTGAAAATCATAATACTCAGCGTTTCGGATTTTCTGCACTTTCTGTTCTTTCGTTGCGGTTGGCAAAGTCGGCATCCTCCTCTTTCCCGAGAAGTGGCCTTTCTTAGTCATACTCGAACCTTTGCATTTTTCATTCTGATTTGTTCTTTCAATCTACGACTAATGCCTATCCCTCCACCGCTTATTATCACGGTTTCATCGGTACTATGACATCGCTCTCGGTTAGATAAAGGCGGGTTATACCTTGCGGCTTTCCCTCGCCAACACTTCATTGCACGCAAATGCTCCATGTTCTAACCTTTCCACGTTCCGATATTCCTATCTTTTTCATGGCGTCTTTAGGTGTGTCCTTTAAGCCTGTACGCTTGGCCGTGCCTGTAACACGGCAGGGTGTTTTATCCCAGACTAACCTTACTCCACCCCACGTACCCCGCGCTTGGCGGTCATGGCATTTCTACCATGTCTGCATTTAGACCCGTACACTCGGACATTCGTCGGCAGGTCACGAACCTGCATTCTCACCATGGACGCTTTATAGACCCCCGGCCTATAACCTACACACGCCACCTCTGGCGCACTTTCCTCGCTCTGGGAAACTCCCAGCGTTAGGGTAGCTCTCAGCCGTCTTTAGCGGGCTTTACACGGTTTGGCGTTTGCGCACCTCTCCGCATACCGCGAGCTTAGGGGAGCGTTTCAGGGCGTTACCCCGTCATTCCACTTCTTGGAATATCAGTTCTATGAAACTTTATCTGGCTCCTTTCAATCCTTATTTTTTGTTTCACGCCTAACCTTTTCAGTTAGGAACGTGTCGCACAGCCGCTGCAATCCAGTCCGTAGGGGCGGTAGGTCCCCGTGGTGGAGCTGCCTGCCGCCGTGACCAGCCGCAGCTCGCCCCACCGTGCGTCCCAGCCGATCACAAGGGATTTTCCTCCCCAAAAATAATTCACTTTGCCGACAA
>ERZ825137.5246-NODE-5246-length-12184-cov-3.862808_pt1 | contig 12184 bp, 6 predicted proteins | sample MGYA00519873_ERZ825137 | MGnify/ENA primary metagenome ERZ825137 (study PRJEB31778, sample SAMEA3449190) | human gut metagenome | biome: human gut; feature: human-associated habitat; material: faeces | place: United Kingdom | collected 2010/2012 ... | reverse complement strand
TCATATTGATTACCTGTCCATTATTTTTCATATTCAGGATACAAAATACTTCTCTGTCATATTGGGATAACTCCTTCGCCATCAATTCTACAACAGCCTGCGGGCTGTCCAATGTCTGCTCACTATAAAGAGATGGTTCTCTTACCAGACGGATATTCACAACTTCCAATTCATTCTCCATTGGCTGTTTAAACAATCTGTCAAAAAACGCTACCATCATGTTATAATGTTCAATTATTTCATTTATACTTTTAGCTTTTTCAGGCTGTGCTCGATACGTGATTTTACTTTTTCCCGTTCCTTTCTCCAGTACAATTTTCAAATATACAATTTCATCTTGTTTTGTTTCAAGTACAATATTATCATTCGTATGGAATCTGCTAAAATTTATATCCCTTTTGCCTAACTCTGTATCAATATTAAATGTAACTTTTTCCTTTGATGGTCCTATTATAACGTCTACAATTTCTTCTTGTTCGGAAATAGGATAAATATTGTTCCCTGTTTGGACAGAAGTTTCAATATCTGTTACTCCATTAACCCTTGTTAACGTTTACACGGTTTTACTCACTGTGTTCATCCCTCCTTCATTTGATGCAACATAAAAAACAGCCTCATACCTAAGTACAAGACTGTTATGTAACTATAAAACTTACTTTTGTTTTCTCTAATATGTTTTGATCAGTGAACCTTTGATAACATAGGGGCTACAATGCTTCTTATTTGACCTTCTGAATATGTCTTATCAATGATTATCTGAGCTAATATATCTAAAACCACTTCTGACGAATCTCCACTTGCAGCCGCAAATTTGTTTACTATTACATCCATTTTCTGCTTGGCAAGTTTTCTTGGCTTTGTTGAATTGCATGCCATATATTCTGTTGAACTCAAAATGCTAGATACTTCATAATGAAATCGTTCTCTTAATTCTGCAACTATTTCGGATTGCAAACTTTCTAGTTGTTCTACCATCCAAACTTCTGGAGTGCAGCCTAAATTGTATATATCTTCTCTATTATCATTATAAAACGTTGCTATACGTTCATTGGATGGAATAGTCTCTGTAAAAACATCTGCATCCCAGACCGCAAAGACTTTTGATCTTCCATGTAATTGCGTTTTTGTATTGAGTGCTAAAATTGCAGTCTGCTCATATCCACCTACCGGAACAATACAATTAGTAATCGTGGTAAATCGCTGATCTACTTGTGCACAAATCTTCAACATCTTCTTTAACAATAATCTTGCCATATCGTCCTCGACAAAAAATATAGCATCATAGATAATATTATCCATAAAATCTACACAACCAATTGCTTTCGCTGGATAACAAGGATTGAGTACCTCAAACCTCCCTCTTCCTTTATCATTTAAAAGCATAATATGGTGTTTGTCGGTGGCTTTTATCATTGTAATTGAATGAGTTGAAATAAACACTGTTAAATTTTTTTGTTCAGCAATATTTTTTAAATAGTCCAATAGGTTTTTCTGAATTCTAGGATGTAAGGCCATTTCTGCCTCATCTAGTAAAACCATTGCATTATTTTCAACCGACACTAATTTTTCAACTAGCCTTAAGACTGCTAATTCTCCAGTACTAAATCTTTTTTCTGAATAATATTTTCCGCCATTTTCTCTGATAACATAGAAAAATGTTGCATGTCTTCCTCGTCCATTCGCATTACGAAGTCTTCTAAGATTATTAAACTTATTTGTTTCAAAGATTCTATTCAAATCTTGCTTAATATTTACATCAGCAGCCACATAGTCTCCTGCTCTTATTTCATCTTTCGCAATATCTATTCTATTTGAATCGGCTTTAATAAAAATGGAATTCGAGAAACCAAAATTCCTAAGTAATTCACTTTTCCCTTTGGGTGAAACTGCCCAACGTGCAGTTTTTTTTCTGAATAATAAACTTGTTTGCGGATTATCCACATCATACTGTATCTTCGCATGCTCATATTGATCTACTTCTCCAAAACTTTTCGAAGCACTAAAACCTCTTGCAAATCCATACGGGTTACATATTCTGTCCAAGCATACCAACAATGTTGTTTTCCCTGTTCCATTTGCCCCAACAAGCAAATATACACCTGAACGTTCAGGCAACACAAATTCTAAGTGATGAATATTTTTGGTATTATCTATCGTTATCTTTCGCATTTTGTACCCTCCATTATCTTTTCCTATTTCTCATTACAAACTGTATTAAAGTTATTTGTTATCATCAGTATCTTTCTTTTTTCCATACAAAATTTCAACTATCGTACTTGCCAAAGCTTGCACAACTGTATATGTAGCACCTATAATTCCTGAATCAGCTATTTCTATATTTATTTTATTGGTACTTTCTGATAAAAGCATCATCCATAAAGTCGTAGCACTCCCCAATGAAAACAGAGCTCCAAAAAGAGCTAAAACCTGTGCAATACTATTAGGATCATCGACTTTCTCTGGACATATTGCATAAACAATCAATGTAAAACAAACACTTATTATAAGCATCATCATCGGATATTTTTTGCTGGTTCTTCGTTCTTCTTTTTTCAGAACCTCCACTTTTTCTATATCATTTCCGATGTTTTTAAATGTACTTTGAACATGCTGAATTAACTCTGACTTGTGCAACTCGGTCATAAATTTACTGTCAGATATACTTAAGATAATTTGATTTTTTAGTTGCTCGTTCGTATATAAATACTTTTCCTGCAAATTAAATTGTATAGAAATCGCATTTTTCACACTTATTATAAAATCCACATCCACATCTATTTTTTGTATCATGTATGGCAAAATATTATCTATATATTTTTCATTACCTCTATCTCTATTTTTCAAAAACGTCCTATTTTTCCACCAGATAGATACTATTTTTCCTATGCCAGTAGTTATAACCACTACAATTACGCCCGTAACTATTGATGCTATCCATGTTGTGATAATAGTATTTATATCCATTTTCTCTTATGTGTACAAAGCCACATCCCTTTCTATCTTTCTTTATAATATATTTCTACAATCCCCAATTACACGAATTTAGGTCACAAATTCGTTTTGTGTTATTCTGTCCAAACCATGCTTTTCAGTCCAAATTATACGGAAAATATGGATAAAATGGACGTTTCAGCACTCAAAATCGGTCAAAGCCATGCTAGGAGACAAAATATTCCACTGCATTATTCGGAAAGAATTCTTAGTATTGTTACTTATATAGTATAGCATTCAAGAGAAAAAAAGTACAGAGCAAATCGAATGTTTGTTCTGTACTTTTTGGTAGCATTACTCTATCTAAACTATCGAAGGTATGCGATATAACAATAGCGGAGATATTGTAGAATAAGCTCTTAATGCACAACAGGATATGTACGGTTCATTGCCATACATACCCTGTTGGTTTTTATAAACCACGAATAATATTCAAATAGTCTTGTCTTTGATCCACTACTGCGTAAATAACAACTTCTTTTTTGATTCATTTATTTTATAAAATACTAAATCTTTTTCAAGAATCAAAATCTTATAAAATGCCAAAGCATTTTACTTTGACATCTCCAGATATTCCTCCGCTTCTTTTTTGCAATGCAGGGTATTTCCATGTATCATCACATATTCCATACATGCTTTGCCACGTTCTGCCTCTCTGGTCTGGTAATAACACACACCCATAAGAAACTGGCGTGCCACCTCATAATATAGTACTTTTTCTTTTCTCTTTTCTAATACATCCAATGCCTGTCTGTAGTCATTTTTCAGGATAAGTTTCTTTGCTATAAACAGCTTGTTTGTCTGAAATACCTTTTCTGCATTTTCCAGCGTATGCACATATCCGTCTGCGTCTTTCGTTTCATATTTCTTTTCCAGTTCAATATTTGTTAGAGCCTGACGATATAAACGCTTCGTCCGCTTGCCTTCCCACTCATGCATGACATATGCTTCTGCCTGCTCCAATTCATCATTTGCAATGAGTGCAGCAACATATCTTTGTTCTCCGATTAATAAAATGCTTTTTTGAAAACCTTTTCTTTCCACACTTTTCCCGTATGTTACCAGATATGCCATCATTTCCAGATATTTTACGGAATCACATTCCTGCAATAATACACGATCAAATTTGGAAAACTCCCGCAGAATGCCAAATGAAAAACCAGCAATTCCTGCCACGATTCCAACTGCTGCGCAGAACCAGAAAAGATAAGGTGAAGTCGTAATCCATCCCGGCTGATTTACTTCAAAAAATAATACTGTTTCCTTATGAGTAAATGGATTGCCCTCAAAAACACTTATGATGGCAGCCATAAATGCAACCCCTGCCAGTTCGTATCCCATAGCCTTCACACGGCCATACTTCTGTTTTTCGTACAGTCTTTTTATCCTATCTTCCACTTTGCTTCACCGACCTTTAAACATTTGTTTTCTTAAATCTTATACTCAAATATTGAAAAGTCAAGCATAATTTCACACTTCAAAGGAGCGGGCATAATTTCATCAATCCAAATCATATCTTTATTAAACTCTAGAATACCTAACACAGACTTCAGTGTGGTTGTTTTTCCGGTCTCATTACGGCCGGTAAATTCATATATTTCGTCCGGTCTGTCTTCTTTATTTTCAATGTTTTTAAATATGTTTTCTGCTCTGGAGTAATCCGGTAACTTTCAATTGCCTTCTGAATAGTTTTATTATGTGTCCACACATCCAGACGTTTTTCTTCAATAAAAGGAAGCACCTGATCATACTGCTTTGCAAGTGCGGTGGCAAAATACCATGCCCGCATCATATTTACATAATATTCTTCCGAGCAGACCTCCGCCACTTTTTCCGCATACTCTATCTGAAACTTTTCATCCAGATAATACCGCATCAGCATACTGATTCCAAAACGGATGGTATAAGTATGTTCAGACTCTACCCAACGGTAAATTTCCTTTATAAATACATCCAGATGCTTCTTTACTACTTTTACTGCGAGCATATCGCAGGTTGCCCAATTATCGATATAAGGAAGAAAACGCTGAATTTCTCTCAGACATTTCTCATAATCCTTTATCTGCTCTATCAGAAGTCCGTGTAAATTATTTTCCTCATAATACTGATGCGGCAGAACTTTCAGAAATTCTTTTGCTTCCTCCGTCTTTCCAAACCGCTTCGCAAATACACGGAGAGCCGGAGTGCGCACACCGATGAGCTTTTTCTTCTCCATAGTCGGCAATAATTTTGCATGGAAATCCCGATAATTCAAATCCTGTAATTCAAATAACTGCTTCTGTACATCTTCTATTACTTTATCTTGATTCATCTTTCCCCATATTCCTTCATCAAATCTAAACCTATTATACCATTTCCTCCCCTATATTACATTCACTAATTACAAAAGGCAGTGACTTACCTGCCACTGCCTTTTGCTGGAGAAAGAAATATATCGAATTTCATATTATTTATGATAAGATTATTTCCTACGTTTCTTTTTGAGTACACTTGTACTTGTAAGCGCACATCCGCTGATGCCAAGTAATACAAACCAGAGTGCAAGATTATTAGAATCTCCCGTCTTTGCTGACTTGGAGTTATCTTTTAATTTTGCAAGCACTGTATCAGCCTTCTTGATTTCTTTGGTTGCGTGTGCATCTGCGAAATACTTACTGCATGCTTCACAATACCAGTACTCTTTATTTCCTTCTGCTTTCTTCGTTGCTTTTTTCCCTTCTACGTGTTTTAAATGAACATGATGATTTGCATCCAGTTCTCCGTACTCTGCTCCACAGATTTCGCATTTTGCCTTATCTGTACAGGTTGCGGTTCCGCCTACGTGCTCATCTAAAATTTCCACCGTTTTCTCTGCAAGGAAACGATATCCATCTTCTGTTTCCACAGATACGGTCACTTTCACGCTATTTTCTTCTTTGATATAGTCTGCTGCTGAAAGTGTTACCATATATTCACCTTTTTCAAGCTTTGCAGTAAGGTCTGCTCCTACTTTGCTGAATTCATATCCGGCAATTGGATGTTTGCATCCTTCTGGCAGTTTGAATGTAAATGTATAATCCTGGGTTCTACATACTTTATCTGCACCAAGAATCTCTACCTCCGGAATGGCCTTCTTCTCCGTTTCCTCTCCACAATACTTACATTTCTTCCAGTACTGTCCATCTTCTGTCTGCCATTCATAGGTATGACCATCATTTACCGTCACTGTGATTTCTGCTGTATTTCCTGCCTTATCTGTAACAACGATGGTCTGTGTTCCCTCTCCCGGCTGCAGTACAAACTGATTGTTTTCATCCAGACTTACCGGATTACCATTTACCGTCACCGTATCTACATATTTTTCAACAATCGTCACGGTCTGTGCTTCGCAATAAACCTTATCTGCTTCCAGTCCTTCAATTACCGGAGCTGTATCATCAAGCACCCGTCCATCTGAACTAAGATAACAGGTATTTCCGGTTGTATCAGTCAGTTTTGCATATACGACATATTCCTGATTCGGCTTAACGCTAAATGCTCCTTCATATGCTGTAAATGTCTTTGCAGACAGTTCACTTGTCATAAGTTCCTTATCGCTAATCAGATATTCTATTGTAACCGCTTCCCCACTGTTATCCGCAGCAGTAATGGTTACATCCTGGGAATCCTTAAAGAATTTATCAAAGGTTACCGGACTCTGTAATCCCGTCCAGCTTTCCTCTCCAATCTTGATTTCACCGGTCGGCTCTGTCACATCTTTCCATACCGCAGTAAGTGATGTGACTGCTGCCGGAACCTCTGCTCCCGGTTCATATTCGTATCCATCGCTTCCAATCCATTTAAATCCGGTCGTGTTATATCCACTTGGCACGGTCAGTCCTTCTACGATTGGCGCCGTAAAATTACTTCCGTTCTTTACAACAATGTGAATCTTATCTTTGCCATCAATCCGACCCTTACCGAGTTCAATTGTCACATCCTTCAGCCCATCAGCTCCCAGAGTATCTGCATTTAAAACTTCCAACACCGGACGATAACTATCTACAAGACGCAAAAAGCTCTTGAACTGATCTTCCCAGAAGCTTGCAGACTTTCCTCCGCGCATTGCGCGTTTCGTCGAACTATAATATTCGGTAGTATCCTGTCCCCACACGGCATAGGTTCCCCAATTCTTAATAAAATCCGTATTTTTTTCAAGAATACTATCCCACTCATTATTCGTTGGAGTTCCTTTGGTCAAACCATCCGAAGTAGTCTCACTACTTCCCGCAGATGGGGCACGCAATGTATAGCTGATACCTTCGCTTTCATAGGTTGTTCCAAAAATCAAATTCTTAGCATTTAATTCATCCCAGCTCAGGTGCTGCGAAACAATCGAATCTGCAATGAACAGGCTGTGAAGATATTTATAACCATACTTTGCATTGCTGTCTACTGACTCTGCTGCCTGGGCCGAAGCATCACGTACAAATGAAGACGACTTATTTAACACATAGGATTCTACAGAACCGACATATGTAAACGGCACGTAGCGAAGGGAAGTATCCGGCAAATATCCCCATACCTTCGGTATGTCTACGCCTGATAAATCAAACCAGTAAGTTTCTCCTACTGTAAGCCGGAACTGTTCGCGGAATGCGTCTTTATAAGTCGCTTTCACACTTACATTTCCTAATGGCATGGTAAATGTAGTTGTAGCACTCTTTTCGTCTGCTATGGTAATATCTCCGCTTACCACTTCCCATTTATAGAATTCTTTGCCGCTTTCCGGTGGATTAGCAGTCAATGTAATCTCTGTTCCTTTTACTGCTTTCGTGACCTCGGCTCCATTCACAGTTGCCTTTCCGTCTGTGACCTGGATTCCGTATTCCATATCTTTATAAACTGCCTCCGCAGTCACTTCTCCGTTCTGCATGGTAAATGTAGTAACCACACTGTGTATATCTACAAGAACTGCTTTTCCGGTCACTTTCCAGTAATCAAAAACCTTTCCATCCGGTGCTGTTGCCGCTCTTAAGGTAACAGTAACACCTTCTGCCGCTTTCGTAACCTCTACACCATTTACCAGCGCAGTTCCGTTCGTTACGTGAATTTCATACTGAGGAACATCGATTACCGGGATTTCTTCCTTATCTACATAGTTACAGATAGCACAGGTGCGCTGTTTTTCTCCCTTTACGGTAGTTGTCGCTTCTTTGACTACCTTCCAGTCACCAAACTGGTGCTCTGCTTTATCCAGAACTTCCTGACAGTTACCGCAAATCTTCCAGTGATTTGTTGCATCGGATGTCCAGTCCGCACTGTGGTCATGTTCTCCAAATTCTCCGTATTCTTTTCCGCAGGTGTCACACACTGCCTTTTTCACACATGTGGCAGTTCCGCCGCTGCAGTTTTCATATACGGCTGTAAGCTTTGCATTTCCTGCCGGCATTTCACCTGTATAGGTTGTACTATTTCCCACCGTGGTCGTAGTCTCTCCTACAGTTAATTCCCAATGGGAAAAATGCGTTCCACTTACAGGGTCATTTGCATGATAGGTCATTGCTTCCCCTGCAAAATGAGTTGCTGAAGTACCCTCTTTTACATTTTCCAATGTTAAGGTATAGGCACTATTCTTGGTAATATGTACGTATTTATTGTTTGTAAATGTCGCAAGGGATGGGGTACTGATAAGTTTCGCATCCTTTTCACTACTTCCTGCCCATACTACATATCCATCAGCAAGAGAAGTATACAGCTTATTTGCGCCCGCCTGCGTAGACTGTAACGTAACCTCGCCTCCGGTAATCTTATAAGAACTTCCAGCATCTACAATAGCCAATGCTGCATTTCTCGCAGTAGCAGTAGCCTTCACTGTCGCTCCTGCAAAATCAATCACGCAGTTCTGATATGCCATAATCGCATATTCTGCACTGTTAAGTGTTACAGTTCCGCCACCTAAGGTTACCGTTCCTTCTGCTCCGAGAATACCATAACCATCCCCTTCGTGAGAGATCTCCCCACCTGTCACTGCAAAATTCCCTGTAACAAATAATCCTGCACTACTTCCTGTAAGTGATACTTTACCACCGGAAATCTTGTTATTCTTATTCTGCGATAAAATATCATACTTGCAGTTTGCAAATGTCACTTCGGCAGAACCGCTGATTTCCAACTCTCCCACCGCCTGAATACCAGTTACCGCAGAATCTGTATTTTTATCCGTGATGTTGATTTTTCCACCGGAAAGTGCAGTCTTTCCTGCACCGTTCTGGGAGTTAATTCCTGTATTTGTACAATTCAGATTTAACGTACCGCCGGATACGGCAAAGCCACCTTTTTTGCCCTCAGTCAGCTGTATGCCAACCGGTGCATTGACTGTAACCGTACCATTTGTGATGTTCCATCCACCACTGTTATTATTGGCATAACCTGCCGCAGATGCATTCAGGGTATGGTTTCCACCTGAAAATCCGATATCCTTTGTTCCTACCTGCTGAATTGCACAATTAACCGAACTGATATTCAGACTGCCGCCTTTCACATTTACCGTACCGGCGGTATAAATACCAATTGCACTCTCATTGGTTCCATTCAGGTTAAGCGTTCCGCTGTTCAGTGTAAATGTACTGTTGCCATCTACATTCACTCCTTTTCCTGAAACATTTGCAGTAACGGTTCCGCCTTCTATAACTGCGCTTCCGCCATCTTCCACATCAATGCCGGTTGGTGCAGTCATTTCCACATTTGCATTCTGGAATGTCAGAGAGCCTGCTCTGGAAGCACTGGCATCCTTCTTCACGGTAGCACCAAAAGAACTGCCGTTCAGTGTCAGCTTATTCGTATTTTCACCCAATGTAACTGTTCCATAGGTGTAAACCGGATATTCTGCCGAGATCGTTCCACTGGTGTTTGTTACCGTATTGGTTGTATCCGGTGCAAAGTTCAGACCGGAAGAATTAGAAATAGAACCATTATTAAAATTCAAAGTTGTATTCTGCATGGTAACGTTTCCAATGTTTGCAAATACACCATGCTGGCACTTGGATGTCTGAAGTACCGCATTTACAATTCTCACATCACTGTAGGAATAAATCAGACTGCTGTGTCCAAGATATGCGGCTGCCGATGTATCATTCATCTGAAGTGCCACATTCTGAACCGTAAGACCTGACTGAGAAGTCGTAATTCCCACACGGGTTGTTCCATCCGAAAATGGCTGGGACACGCTTGTTCCTGCGGAATTGATAATCAATTTATCATTCGACGCACTGGTTCCTGAAATCGTCGCATTCGCATTTATAAGTGCAATGGCAGCCGTTGCCATTGCATTAAGTGTATTCGGAATAGTGATGGTATTGGTTCCCTTCACCACGATTTTCAGGCCCGGTATCTCGCTGTAGATGACCGAACCCTCATTGTTTGACGCAGTAATGCTGAAATTATCCAGCGTCAAAGTCGTTGTATTTGGATTGTAAGTAGCAGTACCGGTCGTTCCCCGGTAAGTCAGGTTGTCACTGTCAAACCAGAAATCATCGACTGCCAATGTGTACTTCGTTGCTGCTGCAAAAGCAGTTGCCGGCATTAGCGTAAGTACCATGCAACAGATAAGCAGCAAGCTTAGTAGTCGTTTTTTCATATCTCATCCTCCATTACTTTTTTCTTTCATTTTATCAAAAGAAAGATTCCAGGATAATGTCCGTTTCGATATGAAAAAGTACTTTTTCTTACTTTAGCAAATAGTCTTTCAGTTCTTCTCTCTTCTTAATCCCAAGTTTTTCATAAATTTTACTCAGATAATTTTTTACCGTATTTGGTGAAAAACCCAGATGATCCGCAATTTCCTGATTTGTCCAGTCTCTGCTTGCCAGCATGGCAATCGAAAACTCCATACTGGATAATGCATCCGTGACTGAATTTTCGGACACCGGATTATGGACTGCCATCCATCCTCTGCTGAACGTGATAACTTTGTCCGACATCTTCTTATAAATCTCTGACTCATCCTTCCGGACACAGGATTCCAGTAGTCCCTGCAAAAGACCATGATGTTCTATAAATGGCTCCAGAAATTCATCTTCTTTTGCAAGATTCCATGCTATCATCAGTGCCTCTTTTGCTTCCTGCTGATGTTTTAAATTAATCTGACACATAGCAATCATACAGTAAAGATAAATCATGCTGATGGGATAGATGCCCTCCCGAAAAAGCAATGCCGACTCACAGATTCCGAGTGCTCTGCCATACTCCCCATTTAAATATGCCATATGTGCTGTCACATAAGAAGAAAAGAGTCTGATTCCATGAGGCAATGCTACTATATAAGTATTCAAATCCGGGAGCTCGTCTGTCGGAAGATGTAACAGCACCGACGCCATATATCCTGCAAAAACACAAACAGCCTGATGCTCCTGAGAAGAAGGATTTTTCATTTCCTTTTCCAGGCATATCCGAATCTCCTTCAAAGCTCTTTTTGAAGCAGCAGTCCGTCCAAGCGTCAGATTGGAATAAGCATAAAGCAGGCAGGCAGACATTTTCAGTTGTGTATTGCGGTGCATCAGATAAACTTCTGCAATGCGGCTGCATTCCTCCGCATACCCGGAAAAATAAAACAACTCCGCACGCGCAATCTCCCGGAAATCTTTATCTGCAAAACTTTCTACCATCTTTTTGGCTTCTCCGGGTTGAAACGATGAATTAATCAACGGCAGGACCGTGTATTCACTCATAATCGCACACCTCCATGTTCTTCTTTTGTCCTACTATGACATTTCATAATAATGAGCGTAAATTCCACCTTTTTTCAGGAGTTCTTCGTGATTTCCACGCTCTGCAATTCCGCTGTGTGCGACCACTAGAATCTCATCCGCATTACGAATAGTAGATAATCTGTGTGCAATGGTAATAGTGGTACGATTCTTTGCCAGTTCTTCCAGGCTCTGCTGAATCCAGCGTTCACTCTCATTGTCCAATGCACTGGTCGCCTCATCCAGAATCAGGATTGGAGGATTCTTCAGAAATACTCTCGCAATGGAAATTCGCTGCTTCTGTCCACCGGACAGACGGGTTCCTCTTTCTCCTACAAAGCTGTCATATCCATCCGGAAGTGACATAATAAATTCATGGATATTTGCCTTCTTTGCCGCATCAATGATTTCATCCATAGTTGCACCCGGCTTTCCGTACGCAATATTTTCCTTAATGGTACCACAGAACAGATAGACATCCTGCTGTA
>ERZ825137.5237-NODE-5237-length-12197-cov-5.819799_pt1 | contig 12197 bp, 9 predicted proteins | sample MGYA00519873_ERZ825137 | MGnify/ENA primary metagenome ERZ825137 (study PRJEB31778, sample SAMEA3449190) | human gut metagenome | biome: human gut; feature: human-associated habitat; material: faeces | place: United Kingdom | collected 2010/2012 ... | reverse complement strand
ACGGCAAGAATTCGCGTTCTCCAAATATTTTTTGCCATTTAACACTATTTTAACATCCGACCCCGCCTCCTAAATTCTATACGAATTATAATTCTTATAAGGCTTATAAATCTTATAGGAATTATAAGTCTCATGCAAATCAGCGCATTACTGAATATACGCTGTGAGCACCTCAAGCTCGCCGGCCTCGGGGCTGATATAGACTCTGCGCACCGATGCCGGAACCAGAATAGTATGGCCCTGCCGGAAGGGCAGGACGGTGCCCTCGTCGTCGGAAACGGTGCCGGAGCCACGGGTGGCCACCAGCACGCGGAAAGAATTGTAGCGCGACACCGGTAGCGTGAAGCTGTTGAGGATGTTTATGACCGTCACCGTGAAATACGGGCACTCCTTTAGGACAATCTCACGGTTCACCACCGGCTCGAAATGGCGCATATAGTCCTCGTGGAGGCGGAAGTCTATGGCATCGAGGGCAAGCTCGGTGTGGAGCTCGCGCGGATTGCCGTTGAGGTCGAGGCGCTTGTAGTCGTAGATGCGGTAAGTGATGTCCGACGGCTGCTGCACCTCGAGCAACAGCGTTCCGGCGCCCGCGCTGTGTATGCGCCCCGCGGGGATGTAGAAAAAGTCGCCGTGGCGGGGATAGAACTTTGCGAGAAGGTCCACCACCGTGCCGTCCGAGATGTGCTGGCGGAGTTTTTCGGGCGTTGTAGTGCTCTGAAGGCCCGAATAGATATATGAGCCCGGGAGGGTGCTGAGGGTATACCACAGCTCGGTTTTTCCGGGCGAGTTGTGCCGGCTGGCTGCGAGCCAGTCGTCGGGATGCACCTGAATCGAAAGGTCCGCGCACGCATCGATAAGCTTCACAAGAAGCGGGAAGCGCGTGCCGTAGATTCTGAAAAGCCTCGGGCCGAGGATTTCCCCGGCGTGCGCGGCCATGATTTCCGAGAGAGTCTTTCCCGCGAGCTCTCCCGCGCCGGCGGCGGCACGGGCCTCACAGCCCGAAAGGTCGGAAATCTCCCAGCTCTCCCCCACGGAGGGTCCACGGGAAGGCTCGCCCTTGAAAGCGGCGATGCGCTCGCCGCCCCATACGACCGTCTTGTAATAGGCTTCGAGTGGTATCAGGGGCAGTGTGCGCATCGGGATAGAAATAAGTCAGAAGAATTTGCGGGATGTCAGGCCAGACACAGGATGAGCACCTGAGCGGCTACAACACGCATGAACATAGTCAGAGGATAAACCGTGGAATAAGCCACGGCGGGGGCGTCGTTGCCCGTGGAGCCGTTGGCGTAGGCGAGGGCCGGGGGATCGGTGTACGAGCCCGAGAAGAGGCCCATGATGGTGAGGAAATTCAGCCTGTCCTTTCCGCGGGCCACGCAGCCCACCACGAGAAGAGGCACCACAGTGATGACAAAGCCCCAGATAACCCACCACATACCCGTGGTGTTGAACACGGCGGCCGCGAAACCTTTGCCGGCGGAGATTCCCACCGAGGCCAGGAACAGACAGATGCCCAGCTCGCGCAGAAGCAGCGAGGCCGACGAAGATGTGTACGTGACGAGCTTAGCCTTGTAGCCGAAGCGGCTGAGGAGAATTGCGACGACGAGCGGACCGCCCGCGAGACCGAGCTTCATGCCGAAGCCGAGGTTGACAGAGCCCAGGATAATGCCGAGGATGATACCCACGAATATCGTGATGAGGTTCGGCTGGTTGAGGCGCTTCATGGAGTTGCCGAGGCGCGAGGCCAGACGCTCGATGTCCTCGAGATTACCCACCACGGTCAGACGGTCGCCCATCTGGAGACGCAGGTTGGGCGACGCGAGGAGATCGACGCCCGCGCGGTTGACTCGCGTGGCGTTGAGCTGGTAGCCGTTGTGGAGACGCAGCGAGCCGAGGGCCACGCCGTTGTACTTGCTCTGCGTCACGACAATCCGCCGCGAGAACACGGGCGTCGGAGCCGACTCCCAGTCCATCTCGACCTCCGGGCCGATTACGGCGTTGAAGCGTGCGGCGTCGTGCTGCGAGCACACGATGAGGAGGCGGTCGCCAGTATGGATTTCAGTAGTGGATTTCGGGATGATGATTTTCCCCTCCTTGTCCATCAGGCGGGAAATGACGAAATTGCACTGCACGACATCGTGGAGCACACGGAGGCTCATGCCGTCGACCAGCGCGTTCGTCACCGACACGGACAGAAGGAAAGGCTTCAGGTGCGAGTCTTCCTGCTCGTCCTCGATCTGCTTGATTTCATTCTCGGTCTTGATGCCGAAGACAGCCTTGATCACGAACATCGAGGCGATGATGCCCACCACGCCGAGAGGATAGGCCGCCGCATAGCCCGAGGCCATGACATTCGCCGCCTCCGCTCCGCCGGCCATCTGGCTCACGGCCTGCTGCGCGGCCGCGAGGCCCGGCGTGTTCGTCACGGCGCCGCTCATGATGCCGACAAGCGCCGATATGTCGCTGATATTGCCGAAATAATAGATTCCGAGCACTATCGCCACATTCAGGAGAATGGCCGTCACGGCCAAAGCGTTCAGCCTCATGCCGCCCTTCTTGAACGAAGAGAAGAAACCGGGGCCGACCTGGAGACCGATGGAGAAAATAAAGAGAATCAGGCCGAATTCGCGGACGAACTTCAGGATCGCATCATCGACAACATAGCCGAAATGACCCATAAGAATCCCCACGAACAGGACGAAGGTTACTCCCAGCGACACGCCGAAAATCTTCATCTTTCCGATGAAGATACCCATGGCAATCACAAAGGAGTACAGCACCAGAGTGGAGGCTATCGAAGTCGAGCCCGGTGCCAGTAGTTCCGCAAACATGTCCATGTCAGAAATGAGCTATTGAATCGTAGTTGAAAATTGCGGTGCAAAGATACGAAATTTTCTCCGTATACTCAGCCTATGAAGTTCAATAATTGATTCGGCATCGAAATTATATGGTCGGCGTACGCCTCCTTCAGCTCCAGAATCGTCCTGAATCCCCACGACACCCCCACGCTTTCGATACACGCCCGCCGGGCCGTCTCGATGTCCACGCCCGAGTCCCCGACGTAAAGACAGTCCGACTTCGGCGTCGGATAGAGGCTCAGCGCCTTGAACACTATCGAAGGGTCAGGCTTCGTCGGAAGCCCCTCGACATGCCCCAGAATTGCCTTCCAGGCCGCGTCCGGGAAGAAATGGGTGATGAGCCGCCGCACGGCCGACTCGTACTTGTTCGACGTCACGGCCAGCCCGAATCCGCGCCCCGTCAGCTCCTCCAGAAGCTCCGGAATCCCCTGATAGGGACGCGTCGCGTCGCAGCAGTGCTCGTCGTAGTAGGCTGTGAACTCCCGGCGCATACGCGCCACGTTGGCCTCGTCGCGGGCATCCTCCGGGAGAGCCCGCTCGAGAAGCTTCGTCACGCCGTTCCCCACCATCGTCGGATACACCCACATCCCGTGCTTGGGATAGCCAAGCGCCTGAAGGGCATGGTTCGTGGCCGTGGCGAGGTCCTCGATGCTGTTCAGCAGCGTGCCGTCGAGGTCGAATATTACATAGCTTTTCATCTTTCGTTTCAACGTTGCGCGGGCCCTCCGGGTTCAGAACGGATAGCCCACAGAGAAATGGAAATTGGCATCCCGGCTCCACTTAGGATGGATCAGAGGCCACGGCTCCTGATTCGCCGCAGGGTTGTGCGCCTTGAATCCGAGGTCGAGTCGGAGGAGGAAGTAAGTGAAGTCCAGGCGCAGGCCCACGCCGTAGGCCAGCGCTATCTGTTTGTAAAACTTGTCGAAGGCGAAAACTCCGCGCGGCTGGGTCTCGTAGCTGCGGATGGTCCAGATATTTCCCGCGTCGATGAACAGCGCGCCCTCGAACACCCAGAAGAGCTTCGCCCGGTACTCGGCGTTCAGGAGCAGCGAGATATCGCCGCACTGGTTGATGAAGTCCGTCACCGAATTGCGAGCGTCGAAGGCTCCCGGACCGAGGGTGCGCACACCCCAGCCTCGCACTCCGTTGGCGCCGCCGGCGTAGAAGCGCTTCTCGAATGGCACCATCGTGGAGTTCCCGTAGGGATAGGCGATGCCGAAGCCCGCATGGAAAGACAGCGCGTTGCGCGAGTTGAGGTTCAGCGTATAGGTATAGTCCGCCTCGCCCTTCACATACTGCGCGTACTGGATACCCAGAATCTTGTAAACCCCGTCCGACCGGTGCTGACGCACGGCGCTCGAGATGGCGTAGAGAAGGTTGCCGGCGGTCTCCACCGACGCGCGGAAGGTCGACACCGAAGGCTGGATGGCGAAGGCGCTCTGCTGTGCCGTCGGAACACGGCGGTTCGTCCGGTAATACGTATAGCCCATGCGCATGATGAAGTGGTCCTCGTAGCTGTAGCGCAACAGTGGATTGTCCGGCGCGATCTGGTCGATGAAGTCGTAGGTCGAGCGTGGCAGCCGCACATAGTTGATGTCCACAAGGTCGTAGGTGTGGCGCTTCATGAATCCCGGCCGCTGCTGCTGCCACTTCCATTTCCAAGCCCCGCCGGCGATGATGCGCGTATACTCCGGCCGCTCCTGATAGTTGAAGCTCACCGCGAACTCCGTGGAGGCCATGACCCTCTGCTTGAAGCCCTTCGACAGGAAGGGGCACTCGAACTTCGGGAAGGTGATGCCCACCTCCCCGGCGTATTCCGAGTAGCGGTTGTTGATAAGTCCGTCCACATTCCCCGAAAGGCTCTCGTAGGCCGCGCGGAACTTGGCCGTCAGGAGCTGTGAGCCGTGCGCCAGGTTGCGGTGCTGGTACGTGAGCCCGACCCCGAATCCGAGGTCGCCCTCCGAGTTCGTGCCCTCGAGCTCCACCGACACACTCTGCTTCTTGTTCCTCGAGATGAACACGTAGGCGTCCAGAAGCCCCGTCGGCGACTGCGGAAGCGACACGGGCACAAGCTCGATGTTTACAAACTTCACGATGCTCATGCGCCCCAGCGCCTCGTAGGTGCGGTCCACGGCCTTGGCCCGGTAAAGCTCGCCCGGCTCGAGATAGCATTTTTCCTCAAGGATATACGGACGCAGATAGCGGTCCCGGCCATAGATGATGTCAAGGTTCCGCGCCGCCACGGTGTCGAGCGCGCCCGCCGAGCGCAGAGCCTCGACCGAGCTGATGTTGTCGGCCACAACTATATATACGCGCGCGAGATAGTAGGGCTTGTTGCGGAAAACCTCCCCGGCCTCACCCTCCGGCACGGCCACTGGCGCCGCCCCGCGCCCCTGCGGCGCACGGAGGTTCATCGTCAGCGCTGTCTCCTTGCTCCCGGCCACGGTGTCGGCCGTGTACGTTATACAGTCGCGGTTGAACTCATAGTAGCCCGCGTTGCGCAGGAGCTCCACTATCCGCCCGCGCTCCTCGTCAAGGCGGTTGCGGTCGAAGAGCGCGCCCGGCTCGATTTCGTCGGTCAATGCCGTGTCGCGCAGCACGATATCCCGCACTGCCGAGTCCGGGATGTTGTACGATATACTCTTGATATAATGAGACTTCCCGGCATATATGCCGTATTCCACACGCATCTTCTTCGGCTTCGTCGAGAGCGTGTCCGCGACAACCCGCGCGTCCATATACCCGCGGTTCACCAGCGCCTGCCGCAGTTGACGCGCCGAGGCCTCCGTCAGTTCCCGGTCGTAGATTACGGGCGCGTGGCCTATGCGCCGGAGCCAGCGGTTGTACCACTTCGTGCTGTCGCGCCCGGAAAGGCTGTATGTGGCAAGCTGAAGCTTCGCGAAGCCCAGAACCTTGTGGTTAGGCTGCTGACGCAGGAAGTTGTAGAGCTCCTCGGTGCGGATTTCCTCGCCGTCCTTCACCCGTATGTCGACCCGGTCGAGAAGATACTCCCCGTCGGGCACATGCTTCGTCGAGCTGCAGCCCGCGAGAACCGCCGCCGCCAACACGAAGAGTATCAGTCGCACTGCCCCGGTCATCAGTCGTCAAGCGGAAGTGTGAAGATAAAACTTGCCCCTCCACGGTAGGACGTGTCGACGCGCACGTCTCCTCCGAGGATGCGTGCAATCATCCGGGCGATGTACAGCCCGAGTCCCACGCCCTGGCTCGACGGGTCCAGCTTCCTGAACCGCTCGAAAATCACTTCCTCCATACCCTTGCGTATGCCGGGACCGGTGTCGCTGACCCTGAAACGTATCTCACCCGCCTCCCGGTCAGCTTCGACGCTCAGACGCACCGTGCCCCGTTCCGTGAATTTGACGGCATTCTCAAGCAGATTTATGAGCACCTGACTCACGCGCTGACGGTCGGTCACCAACACGATGTGCCGGACATCCTCGCTCAACTCGTACTCCAGCTTCACATCCTGCCGGAAGCTCTCCGCCACACTGTCTGTCACGAATGTGCATATCGACTCCACAGGCTCAGCCATGCGACTTATGCTCAGCTGCTTGCTTTCCAGCGATGCCGTGTCGAGCACATCGTTTATCAGCCGTTGCATCAGCGCTACGTTCAGCTCTATCGTGCGCCCGAACCGATCAAGGAACTTGCGCTTGTCATCCGGTATGCAGTCCACGATGAGCTGCGAGCATTCGCTGATGGACTGAAGCGGAGTCTGGATTTCATGGCTCATATTGTTGATGAACTCCGTCTTGAGCTTGTCCGAGGTATTGGCCTCGTCGCGGGCCTGCTCGAGCTCCGTCTTCAGCTGCTCGAGCTTGTCGCGCTCCTCCACGAGAGACGCGTTAATCCGCTCGATTGTCACCGAAGACTTCGCCACCCTCTTTTTCTGCCGCCAGAGAACTAACGCGGTCGTAGCGAGCAGTATAGCAATCAGAACGGCACAAAAGCTCACTATTCTTGTCATCACCAGCTCCCGCCTGTTCAGCTGGGCCTCCATTTCCGACGTCTCGTTCTTGAAATCGTTTACCGAATAAGCTATCTCGAGCTCCCGGATACTCTCCGCCTGACGGTTCTTCAGTCGCGCCATCAGCATGTCGGCATACACCCGGTACGCCTCCAGCAGTACATCCTTGTCGCCAGTCTTCTCCGCCGCCGTAATCAGCGCGTTGTAGAGTATCTCTCGGAACGGCAGCGGTCGCGAGTTGTTCGTCAGGCGGTGCAAGATGATAGGAACGGCCTTCGCGTACTGTTCCGTTGCCATCAGATAGTATATTTCCGCTCGCGTGTCCGCCTTCATGTCCGCGGCTATGTCCGTGTTGCGCCCGGCGATTTCCTGAATCGCCTCCCAGATTCTGTCCACTTCCGGCCGGCGAAGTCCAGCCGAGTTCGCGAGCATCCGCCGGTAGATATTGTAGCGCGAGTTGTCGAGGTTGCGGTATATCCGCCCGTCGCGCCTGTAGTGCGACTCCATAGAGTCTATCGTCCGCAGCAGGCGCCGGTCGCTGTCAAGAGCCTGACGGTAAAGACCGAAGTTCGTAAACGACACGGCATTGCGGCTATAGACCACATTCCGCACCTGACCCGTTGTCAGCGGAAGCTCCGACAGCGCATCGTTGAGCTTGACCGTATAGTGTTCCATCATCTGCCCCTCCCCGAGATTGCCCATATAGACGCAGATGGTGAACAAAGCCTTGAAGCACTCCCACTTGTCTGTCGGGGGATTCGATATATACCTCGCAATAAGGCCGTTGAGCCTGTTCTCTATAGGAGCGTCCAGTATCACGCTGTGGCCGATTTCCCTCATGATATTCTCGAGTTCCACGAACAGCAGCGTCTCCTTCGCAAGGTCAGTTCCGCTTTTCGCCTTTTCCTTCGCGAGCTGAAGGCACCGCAGAAGCATCTTCTCGTCCTCCGAATAGTAGAACGCCCACTGCCGCAGCATGTCAAGCTCGATTATTTCGTCGCCCGTACGTACTGCGATGTCGTAGATCTTGAAGATGATTTCACGGCTCTCGCTCTTAGGGCCGAGATCGTAGAGATTATAGAGAATCTTGACGCTGTCCGATGGCGTCCGCGCATACGACAGCCTTTGATAAAGATACTTTTTCAGCCGTACCTGCTCCTCAGGCGTCGGGGCGTTGGGTATCGCCGGGATGGGGAGCTCCGGACGCGGAGCGCCTGCCGCAGGAAGCGCCGCTCCCAGACAGAACATCCATAAAAGCAAGTATTTGATCAGTTTTGTCATAACTTTTTCCTTTTCCACTGGCCGCGCCACGCGGCCTTCCGGCTGGTTCAACCCACAAAAATAGCACTTATCGGCCATTCAAGCAAATTTTTTTCTTCTCTTCGCGGATTTCTCGCTATTTTCATGTAATTTTGCAGAAACTATCTCTCTATGGGACGACTGATGTCTATCGATTTCGGCCGCAAACGTTGTGGCCTCGCCGTTACCGACCCGCTGCGTATCGTCGCAACGGGCCTCGACACCATACCCACCGCAAGCCTCGACACCTTCGTCCCGGACTACGTGGCCCGCGAAGGCGTCGACGCAATAATCGTCGGCGAACCCCGCGACCTCCGCGGCAACCCCTCCGAAAGCCAGCGCTTCCTGCGCCCGGCTATCGAGAGACTCCGCCGGAAACTCCCCCCGGGATTCCCTATCGACTTTTTCGACGAACGCTTCACCTCCGCCATCGCACACCGCGCCATGATTGACGGCGGACTCCCTAAAATGGCACGGCGCGACAAAGCCCTCGTCGACGAAATGTCGGCAACAATAATCCTGAACGACTACCTTCAAAGCAAACAATACTCCCAGCAATGAAACTTCCCGTATACCTCTACGGCCACCCCGTCCTCAGGGCCGTCTCCGAGCCCCTTGACGAATCATATCCCGACCTCCGGAAACTCATCGACGATATGTTCGCCTGCATGTACGAGTCGGAGGGCGTCGGCCTCGCGGCTCCGCAGATCGGACGGAACATCCGCCTCGTCGTTATCGACGCCGACCCCGTCAGCGACGCATTCCCCGAATGCAAGGGCCGCAAACTCACCCTCATAAACCCCGTCATCGAAATCCTCGACGGAAAGACCGAGACCCGCGCCGAAGGATGCCTCAGCCTCCCCGGACTCTCCGAGAACGTCCCCCGCGTTGAGCATATCCGCCTCTCGTGGGTCGACGAGAATTTCCAGCCCCATACCGAGGAAATCTCCGGTTTCCTCGCCCGCATCGTCCAGCACGAGTGCGACCACCTCGAGGGTAAGCTCTACATCGACCACATCTCCCCCATCCGCAAACAGCTCATCCGATCCAAGCTCAACAGCATCATCAGCGGAAAGACACGCGTCGACTACCCCGTGAAGTACGCGCCCAAAAAACGCAAGTAATCCCCTACCCCTCCTTATAAGACATGGCAGACGATAAAAAAGTAATCTTCTCGATGGTGGGCGTATCAAAAATATACCCCCCGCAGAAACAGGTTCTCAAGAACATCTACCTCTCTTTCTTCTACGGTGCCAAAATCGGCATCATAGGCCTCAACGGCTCCGGTAAGTCCTCACTTCTCAAGATTATCGCCGGCGTCGACAAGGACTTTCAGGGCGAAGTCGTTTTCTCCCCCGGCTACTCCGTAGGATACCTCGAGCAGGAACCTAAGCTCGACCCCGACAAGACCGTAATCGAGATTGTACGCGAGGGCGTAAAGCCCGTAATGGACCTCCTCGCCGAGTTCGAGAAAGTCAACGAAGCCTTCGGCGACCCCGACGTCCTCGAGGACCCCGACAAAATGGACGCCCTCATCGCACGCCAGGCCGAACTTCAGGATGCCCTCGACGCCGCCGACGCATGGAACATCGACTCCAAGCTCGAACGCGCCATGGACGCCCTCCAGTGCCCGCCCGACGACCAGCCCGTCTCAACACTCTCCGGAGGTGAGCGCCGTCGCGTGGCCCTCGTCCGCCTCCTCCTTCAGCAGCCCGACGTCCTCCTACTCGACGAGCCCACCAACCACCTCGACGCCGAGTCTATCGACTGGCTCGAACAGCACCTCCGCCAGTATCCCGGCACAGTAATCGCAATCACCCACGACCGCTATTTCCTCGACCACGTCGCCGGATGGATTCTCGAACTCGACCGCGGCGAAGGAATACCCTGGAAGGGCAACTACTCCTCGTGGCTCGAACAGAAGACCAAGCGCATGGCTCAGGAAGAAAAACAGGCCTCAAAGCGCCGCAAGACCCTCGAGCGCGAGCTCGAATGGGTGCGCATGGCCCCCAAGGCCCGTCAGGCCAAGGGCAAGGCCCGACTCAACTCCTACGACAAGCTCCTCAACGAAGACCAGAAACAGCGCGAGGAACGCCTCGAGATATTCATCCCCAACGGCCCCCGCCTCGGCAACAAAGTCATCGAAGCCCACGGCCTCGCCAAGTCCTTCGGAAAGAAAACCCTCTTCACCGGCCTCGACTTCTCCCTGCCCCCCAACGGCATCGTAGGCGTGATCGGCCCCAACGGCGCCGGAAAGACCACACTCTTCCGCCTCATAATGGACCAGATGAAGCCCGACGCAGGTTCCTTCGAAGTCGGAGAGACCGTAAAAGTCGCATACGTCGACCAGACCCACCACGACCTCCTTCCCGAGAAAACCGTCTACGAGGTAATCTCCCAGGGCGTCGAGACCTTCCGCATGGGCGGACGCGACGTCAACGCCCGCGCATACCTCTCCAAATTCAACTTCGCCGGAGCTGACCAGGAAAAGAAAATCGCAGTCCTCTCCGGCGGCGAGCGCAACCGCCTCCACCTCGCAATGGCCCTCAAGGAAGAAGGAAACGTCCTCCTCCTCGACGAACCCACCAACGACATCGACGTCAACACCCTCCGCGCCCTCGAGGAAGGCCTCGACGACTTCGCCGGATGCGCCGTCGTCGTAAGCCACGACCGCTGGTTCCTCGACCGCATCTGCACCCACATCCTCTCCTTCGAAGGCGAAGGAAAAGTAGTATTCTACGAAGGCTCCTACAGCGACTACGAAGAATACAAACGCCAGCAGAACGGCGGCAAAGAACCCCCCCGCCGCCGCTACCGCAAACTCATGGAATAAAACCCACTCCCCCACCCGCCCGGCCCCCCGGGCGAGTGTTTTTTTCATATGTGCTTCAGATGGAAGGCGGCGACGGGGGACGGGAGGGTGTAGGATGAGAGGAGGGCGGTCAGGGCGCCAATCGCGGGGTCGACGGAGTATGTGCGGACTGTGGCGGCGGTGCCGTCGGTGGTGCCGACGACCATCAGCGGGCGGCCTTCGTAAAGGAGAGTTTTCATCGCCGTGATTGTCTCCCCAGGCGCGAGAGCGGCATCTTCAGGCCACTCCACTGCCTGCGGAACGGCTTCCGCGGCGGAGCCTCCCGCGTTCAGCCGATAGATATTTCCGGACGTATACGCGTAGCAGCACGCCCGCGAGGGGAACTGCAGGCAGAAATCATAGCCGAGGACCTCGCCTATAGGCGACAAATCCAGAGGATAGACTGCCTCAGCAGTCTGCGACATTTCGGCGGGCGTGATGTTGATATCTGCAAGGAAGCGCTCGCCATTGTCTCTTTTCATCACCGCCAGAAGATGGCCCGGCTCGCCGCCGCCCGACATAAACTCGAGGTCGGCTCTCATGCGCGAGGGATTGAAGGCGCCCCCGGGCGTGAAGACCTTAGCCACCGAGCCGGCATGGGCCGCGCCGTTCAGGAACACGGCGACGGGATTCGTAACGCCCACGAAGCCGCGGCTCTTTCTGTCGAAAAGCCATACGCGGTAGTTGCTTTCCCGGGCCGGAAAGACGTAGGGCGCGAGGTCGTAGGTGTTGATATAGGCATTCTCCGAGGTTCCGATTGCGGGGCGCAACACGAATTCGCTGTTCTGGCGCCCGTAGATTTCGCCCCCGTCGATGATATAGACGTCCTATCAGCTCGGACTCGAGGAGCCGGTAGCCCTCCGGGGGCGCCGGGTCGTGCCAGTCGACATAAGCGGGCCGCTCACTGATTCCGCGCAGGGCGTATTCGCGGGCGAGAGCGGCCTCCCCGCGGAACTGATGCACGCGGGCGAGGGTAGCCAGGGCGGCCGTGCGGTTGAAGCGCAGGCGTCCCGAGTCCGGAGTGCCCTCCCCCGCCTCCAGCGAGCGTGTGAGGTCGGCGAGTATCTTTTCCGTGACCTCCCTGATTGTCAGGAAGTCCCCGGCTGTCTGCGTCAGGCCTGTCATATAAGGAATACCCCTGCCATCCGGATTGTACAACCGTCCGCGATAGCGTATTGAATCCTGCCTGTATAAGTTCTAACTTTGC
>ERZ825137.5236-NODE-5236-length-12198-cov-3.360290_pt1 | contig 12198 bp, 10 predicted proteins | sample MGYA00519873_ERZ825137 | MGnify/ENA primary metagenome ERZ825137 (study PRJEB31778, sample SAMEA3449190) | human gut metagenome | biome: human gut; feature: human-associated habitat; material: faeces | place: United Kingdom | collected 2010/2012 ... | reverse complement strand
GGGCGGGACTCGCCTGTTTGCGTCTTTATGAATGGGGGTGATATGGAATAAATGAATTCGTTTCGTTCCTGCCCGCGTAACCGCAAGAACGGCGGCAAGGGACGATTCCCCTGCTTAGCGGCGAGAACGTTTGCCGAGAAGCAAAAAAAGAGCAATCACTTTTTCCAATAACAGGAGGAGGCGAATACAATGAAAAAAAGAATACTGGGCATCCTGCTTTGCCTTATCATGGCAGTGGGCATGATCCCAACGATGGCGATGGCGCAGGAACCCGCGCCGACATTTAATTTAGAAAAGGATTTGAAAGACATTACGATTCCAGAACATCTTGTCACCTGCATCTGCATAACGACAGGTGAGAGTAAGCCGTACGGTCAGCTGACAGGAGGCTTTACTACGGATGGCAAGGTGATCAAGAAGAATGGGGAATGGACGGTTATTGTCCGAATTTACAAAAAAACCTATATGGAAAAGTTTAATACTGACACAGGAACAACACATTCTCCAAAGCAGAACGATTCTTCTGATTTCACTACCCCGATTCAGTTCGAACTGAAACATAACGGTGAGAAATGGGAGCTTATGGATCAGATCCCAACAGGCACAGAGCTGCATTTTACCTGCGATGGCAAGCATAAACCGTCAGTGCCAATGTTCAGCAATATCACTGATATCAGCGAAAAACTCGTTGCAGTGTCCTGCACGAATGTTTCGGGAGGACCGTCAGGTGAATTTTATGGGCTGATTGACGGAGCCTTTACCGCAACAGAACCAATACTCAACAGTGATGGCGTATACGAGAGCACGATTACCCTGAATGCTAAAGAATATCTTAAGAAGTTTAATACCGACACGGGCATTTTACACAGCTTGGTTTCTGAAGTGGATACCGAAGGCAAAAAGATTGATCCTGTATTCGTGGTGAAATACGACCATGACAGGAGAATGTGGGTGCCGAAAGAGGCGACCAAGAACTTAATTATTTTTGTGAACTGCGAGAAACATGAAACCCAACCGCAGCCACCGGTAATACCGGTGTATCCACCAAGCGGTGGCGGCAGCACGATTTATCCAGGCGGCACTCCGGGAGGTAACGGAACCATTGTCAATCCGGACAACAATCAAGGCAATCAGCAACCTACGGTTGATTCAAAAGACAAACAAGGCAATAACAAAACAAAAAAAATTAAGAAGTCGGACACTATGGAGAAGGTTCCAAAGACCGGAGACAACACTGCCATGACAATTTGGCTTGTTCTTCTGCTTCTCAGCGTCGGCGCACTGTTTGGCACAGTTGCTTTCGATCGAAAGCGTAAGAGAATATAAAATAGAGAATCTTACATAAAGCGACGCAGCATCAAATCAGGGCGGGCAGGCACTTTAAGCCTCGCCCGTCTTGGTGTGGTTTATTATCCGAGAATAATGCTGCGCGATAGCCACAGGACATTGGCAAAAGCAAACTGACTTTTGCGGTGAACTTGCCGCAAAAAAATCATCACAGGACATCAATGATTTCAGGAACAGAAATTGATGTATATGGGAACTGCAAAGCGGGTGTAAACTTTGCAGTTTCCCTGTTTACAAAGAATTTATATCCCTTATGTTAAACTATGATATTACGAAACACAGGCGACGCTGTTTTAAGAGGGGAAAGGCGGCGTTATCGCACTCGAAGCAGCAGGCGGCAAGGGAGAATCTGCGCCGCGCACAGAAGCGCAAAAGACCTCCCCCACATCGCAATCTTCCTGCCAAAAGGAAAATGTTCATTTGCGTTGCTTGCCGCAACGGGTATGCTGCTGATAAAATGACGATACAATCAAAGAAAAAAAGGAGGGTATATCCATGCTTCACGAAAATATCCGTTTCAAACGCAAGGAGCGCGGCTTTTCGCAGGAGGATTTAGCCGTGCGGCTCCATGTTGTCAGACAGACCGTTTCGAAGTGGGAGAACGGGATGTCTGTACCGGACGCCGAGCAGCTTGCGGCACTTGCCGATGTTCTGCATACGACGGTAGGGGAGCTCTTGGGGGCAACGCTTGAAAATGAAGAAAGTCGGGATCGGTTGGCGGAAGAACTTGCCCGCATCAACGCGCAGCTTGCAATCCGAAACCACCGCGCGCGACGTGTGCTGAAAGCCATGGCCGTGGTCTTGCTCGTCTTTGCAGCACTCAGCTTTCTCACAATGCTTCTGTTTATGGCGTTGAATTACATGCCGGCATCCAGGACGCAAAACGAATTTGCTAAGCCATTGGAAACACAAAAGGCGCAATTTCTTCTTGCTTTTGAGCCGGTTGTGAAAACGACGGAACTGCTATGGTGAGTGCAGCGTCATAAAATCGTAAACTTTCTTTCGAAAAAGTTTATTTTTTGACTCGGTACTTTTTCATTTTTTCCTGTTATGCTAAAAAACAAAGGAAAAACAAACAAGGGGGATTTTGGATATGAATATTTTGATTTTAAGCGGCCGTTTCGGTATGGGACATATCAAGGCCGCCGCCGCGATTGAGGAAAAAGTCAGGGCGCGCGGCGAGCAGGTGCATGTGCAAACCGTTGACTTGGTTTCTTATCTGTTTCCGCATACCTCAAACAGCATCTACGGCGGATTTCACTTGATGGTCTCGTACTGCGCAGAACTTTACAATATGCTTAACAAAGCCGTTGAGCGAACCGGCGCGGCCCCGCTTAAAAAAGCCTCCTGCCGCAAAATTCACCGTTTGCTCGCGGAAACAAAGGCTGATCTTATTATCTCCGTATTGCCGATCTGCACGCAGTATTTCGCCGCGTATAAACAGATTAGCGGATGTCAGCTTCCGCTTTATACCTATATTACAGATATTCCATTCCACAAGGAATGGTACGCAGATGCTTGCGACCGTTATTTTGTCGGCGCGCGTTCCACGAAGGAAGCCCTGCTCTTTCAAGGAGTTCCTGCCGAAAGCATCACTGTCTGCGGTATTCCGGTTCTGTCTGCTTTTTGCGAGAGCAGTCAAAAGAAATCTCAAATTTCGTGTGCGGACGCCGTGAAAAAACGACTCTTGCTGATGGGCGGCGGGTTTGGACTTTTGCCGCTGCACGAAAAAATACTTCTCCGCATGCAGGAACGCGGCGATTGGGAGATTACAGCCATTACAGGGAATAACCACAGGCTGCGAAAATATCTGCAGCGACATTTTCCGCAGATACAGGCACTCGGCTTTGTTGATAATGTCTGCGACTATATGCAGCGCGCGGATCTCTTGATCACAAAGCCAGGCGGCATTTCTACCTTCGAGGCAATCGCGGCGCGCCTTCCGCTCTTTGTGATTGACCCGCTTTTGGAGCAAGAAATCGGAAACGCGCAGTTTATTGAGACAGCAGGGTTTGGTACGGTCATTTGGGGATGCGGAAGTGCGAAGAAAGCACTCAGCGACGCGAAGGCTGACGAAATTCTTAATCGCATGAGCGCACTGCTTTCCAGCCCGCTCGCATTGCGGCAATGCCGGACGCGCATGCAAGGGCTGTCGCAAAGCTTTGATTCTTTTTGTCCGCTCGACTATTACAAAGAGGAGGGAAAAAACTATAATGTTGCACTGTAACACTAACGAGAGAAAGCGCATACCCCGACGGCTTTTTTTAAGTTTTGACGATGGTCCAAGTCCGAATTACACTGACACCCTGCTTGATTTGCTCGCGGTGCATCAGATTCGTGCATCCTTTTTTGTTGTCGCGAAATCCGCGGAGAAGAATCCGCGCATCATGAAGAAAATGCGATGCGCCGGTCATTTGATCGGTCTGCATTCCGCCGCGCACGTCAGCGCTTATTTAATGACACCTGCTTATGCGGCGCGGGATTTCCAAAAATCACTGACAATTCTTCATGATCTCGGAATTTCTACGCGATTTTACCGCCCGCCTTGGGGACATACCACCCGGCATACCAGGGAGCTTGCGGAAAAATACCGTTTGCAGATTGTTCACTGGGATGTAATGGCAGGGGATTGGAAGGCTTTTCGCAGTGCCGGCCGGATCGCGGCCTGCCTTCGCGCGCAGGTTGCACCGGATAAGATCATCTGCCTGCATGACGGCCGCGGCCGCAGACACGCACCTGCGAGAACCATCGAGGCACTTCGCGAACTTTTGCCGCTTTGGATCGCCGAAGGGTGGCAGTTTGACACCATAGACAAGCTGTATCTGCCGCAAAGCGCTGGCTGCCGGTATGCGCAGCAGGTGCAGACCGCAGACCTGCTGTGCGGTTTGTCAATCCAATCTGAGAGAAGTGAGGGGTGCGGAAGATGAAAAAGACGCGTTATTTCCTGTTCCCGCTGCTAGTCGCTCTCACTTTCTGGATCATTTTGCGCGAAAGCAGCCTCACGCAAATTTTCGACTGTCTGCGAACCTGCAGTCCTTCCGCGTTAGCCGCGGCGATCGGCTGCATGGTCGTCTTTGTGCTCTGCGAAGCGGCCAACCTGCAGCGCTGCTTGCGCCTGACCGGACGCTCACCACAAACGTGCGCGGAAACAGTGTTTTCTGACAGCAAAAGGGCGCGCGTTCGTTTCAGCAAGCAGGCGCTTCCTTACGCGTTGACCGGGTTTTTCTTCAGCGGCATCACGCCCTTTGCCTCCGGCGGTCAGCCCATGCAGCTCTATCACATGCACAAAGACGGTATTTCGGCAGCGCGCGGCGCTGCTGCTTTAGCTATGGAACTGGCTTCCTTCCAAGCGGCGGCTGTCACCATCGCGGCCATCGGTTTGCTGCGGTTTCATGCTCTTATCCTGCAAACTTCCGGTTTTGCGGGCACCTTCCTCCTGCTTGGCTTTGCCGTTAATCTTAGTCTGCTGGCCCTGCTTCTGTGCGCGATCCTGTCCCCACGCCTCCTTGCGCGGGCAAGCGCTCTGATTGCCGGCTTGCTGCAAAAACTGCGTGCTTGCAAAGCCGCGCGTCTGCGCGCAGCGACAGGCAGATGGGTAGAAGACTACCAAAACTGTGCCGCCTGCCTGCGTGATATGCCCGGAGAAGCCGTGCTGCTCTTTCTCACATCCCTGCTGCAGCTTGCCGCCCTGCATTCCATTCCTTACTGGGTTTCTTTGAGTCTCGGCATGCAGCAGGTCAGCCTTCCGCAAATGCTTTCCATACAGGCCGTTCTTTTCCTGTTCGTGTCCGTGATTCCGCTTCCGGGCGGCGCGGGCGCGGGAGAAGGTGGATTTCTGCTGCTTTTTGCCTCGATCTTTTCCGGCGGCTATTTACAAAGCGCTATGCTGCTCAGCCGTTTCGCGAGCTTTTATTTGCCGCTGCTGCTCAGCGGACTTTTTCTGTGGATTCAAAATTTGAGAAACAGCCGGTGAGAATCGTCTTTCCGGTTTAAAGCAGAGCGGGAAGATTTTTTCAAATATTTCTGATTTTTGTAACGTTTTCGCTTTTTGTGACTCTAATGAATAAAAGGAGAAGCGCATGAACGAATTTGAGAAGCTTTGTCAACAGAATCAGGAAACGGTATACCGTTATCTTTTGGCGCTTTGCCGCGATGAACATCTGGCGGAGGAATTGACCGCCGAAACCTTTTATCGTGCGTTTCTGCATATCGACCGCTTTCGGGGCGAATGCAAAGTGACAACATGGCTGTGCCAAATCGCAAGGAACGCCTATTTAAAGGAACAAAAGAAAAGGAGCAGGCAGACGGCGCTTGAAATCGCTTTTGACCTTGCGGACGGGGCACATTTTACGGACAGGCTGTGCGAAAAAGAGCAGGTGATGCAGATTCACCGGACGCTGCATGCCCTGAAGGAGCCGTATCGGGAAGTCTTTACTCTACGGGTTCTGGGCAATCTAAGCTATCGGGAAATCTCGGGAATCTTCTCCAAAACCGAAGGCTGGGCAAGGGTCACCTTTTATCGGGCAAAGGAAACGTTGATACAGAAAATGGAGGAAGAACATGAAAATTAGTTGTGGCGTGGCAGGGGATCTACTGCCGTTATATGTGGACGGCTGCTGCTCAGAGGAGAGCGGCGCACTCCTTACGGAACATCTTGGCGAGTGTCAGAAATGCCGCGAAAAATGGGAACGTATGAAAAGAAGTGATTTTCTCCCGGAGCAGGGAGAAACGCCGGAAGAAGGAGGCACGGAGCAAACCTTACCGATCATCGCCTACGCGGACAAAATCCGACGCCGGAGAACTTTGGTGCGCGTCCTGCTGCCTGTCGTGATCCTGCTGCTGGCATTGATGCTGTCGGTAACATGGCAGGCGGTCAAGCTGATGGCGTACCAAAACGGCACGCCCGAAATGATTGCAGAAGCCGGAAGTTGGGATTCAAAGACCGGAGAGCTGGAAACAGATGTCCGTCAAATCGAAACATACCGGCTGCATGCCGCGGCCTCTCGGCTTGCCGTGCATGTGCAGACGGAAGCCGCAGCTTCCGGAAAGGTGGTGCTGTATAAGGCAGAAGAGCAAAGCGGACAGAACGCAGAGGAGCCAATCATGACCGCCGATATCAGCGGCAGCAGCGCGTGGTGCGTGTTTACCCATTTATCGGCGGAAAGCTGTTACCGCGTCCGCGTGGAAGGCATCCCGGAGGGAACAGTCACAGTCAGCGGCAAGTTTACGTTCCCACAGGCTCTGCGCATGGCGTGGGAGGATTTCTTCCTCATCTGACAAAAGGGGAAAGGATTATTTACCAAAAAACCACAAAGCAAAAGCTCGGAAGAAAGAGATCATTTCGCAAGCGAAACGTAAGAAAAAGCTTCAAAACTTTGAAACGCTCTCTGTTAAGCAGGAAATGAAAGTGTGACAGTTATCCCATAAAATGATCATTCGTCCCTGCAGGATCTTTTTCGCATGAAAAAAATTGCTTTTCACGGCGGCACATGGTATGATGATATACGCGGAGAGAAAGCGCTGCGCAGGTTTTTAAGGCTCGTTTGAGCCTTAAAAAAATAGGCATCAGTTAGCATATGCTAACCGATGCGATCTATCTCCATGACAAAAGTCTCACATCGCATTACATTTTTCAGAAAGGATCACGAAATATGAACAAACAGAAAAAAGCAAAACAGCCGCCGGTGCTGGGCAGGCTGTTGGAATACGCCGGCGGATATCAGAAACTGTCCCTGCTGGGTTGCGGGCTGTCCGGCGTTTCGGCGGCGATCGGGATATTCCCGTATGTCTTTGTCTGGTACGCCGCCAGGGGCATTCTCACTCCGGAGGGTGGTGTCCCGGAAGGGCTTGCACGCTATGGCTGGTACGCCTTGATCGCGGCAATCCTGAGTGCCGGAAGCTACTTTGCTGGGCTCATGTGTACGCACCTTGCGGCTTTCCGTGTGGCAACGAATATGCGAAAAATGGCGGTTGCTCACTTGGTGGAGCTGCCTTTGGGGTATTTTAACGCCAATCTCACAGGGAGGCTGCGCAAGCAGATCGACGATAACGCTGCGATGACTGAGACGCTGCTGGCACACACCATTCCCGACGCGGTGGGAGGAATCGTAACACCGGTGCTGGCGGTGGGGCTGCTCTTTGTCTTTGACTGGCGCATGGGGCTTGCTTGCTTGATTCCTATGGTTATCGGTTTGCTGCTTTTGATGAGCATGATGACAGGCACCAGTATGAAATTCTTTGAGGAATACCAGAGGGCAGGAGAACGCATTTCCGCTGAAGCCACAGAGTATGTCCGAGGGATCCCGGTGGTGAAGGTATTTCAACAGACGGTGTTCTCCTTCAAAAACTTTCATGATGCAATCCTCAGTTACTGCGACCTTGCCAGCAGCTATTCCATGACGTGCCGCATGCCCTACACCTTGTTTACGGTGGTTATGAATTCCATGTTTCTGCTTCTGATGCCACTGGGGATGCTTCTCATCGGCGGTGCGGCAAATGGGTGGGCAGTGCTGGCCGACCTGGTATTTTACATTTTCTTCGCGCCTCAGCTCGCCTTCATGATGGAGCGGCTGATGTATGCGGTCAACGCAAAGATGGAGGCCGCCGAGGCAGTGAAGAAGCTAGAGACGATCCTGAAGGAATCGCCGCTTCCCGAGCCGGCACCAGCCGGCAGAAAAAGCCCTGCAGACAGCAGTATTTCCTTTGACAATGTCACCTTTACCTATGACGGCGCTGCCAGACCGGCGCTTATGAACGTTCGCTTTCATCTGCCACAAGGCGCTGCTTACGCACTGGTTGGCCCGTCGGGCGGCGGCAAGTCCACCATCGCAAGGCTGATTCCGCGCTTCTTTGACGTGCAGGAAGGCGCCGTATTGGTGGGTGGGCAGGATGTGCGAAGCATCCCTGCCGCTGAACTGATGGAACAGATTTCCTTCGTTTTTCAGGAAGTCCACCTGTTCAAAAAAAGCATCCGCGACAACATCCGTGCCGCCAGACCGAATGCCACGGAGGAGGAGATCCTGCAGGCGGCGCAGCTGGCGCAGTGCGGCGACATTCTTGAAAAGATTCCGGGCGGGCTTGATGCTGTGATCGGTGCAAAGGGCGTTTATCTTTCCGGCGGCGAGATGCAGCGCATCGCGCTGGCGCGTGCGATCCTGAAAGACGCGCCTATCGTGGTACTGGATGAAGCCAGCTCTTTTGCCGACCCCGAGAACGAGGTGAAGATACAGAAAGCTTTCGAGGTACTGATGAAGGGAAAGACTGTTTTGATGATTGCCCACCGTCTGTCCACAGTACGCAGGATGGATCGGATTCTGGTTATCAAAAAAGGTGTCGTCGTCGAGGAAGGGAAACACGACGAGCTGATTGAAAAGGGCGGCGTCTATGCCTCCATGTGGGAGGAATACCAGAGCGCCGCACAGTGGAAAGTAGGAGGTGAAGAATGATCAAACGTATCAGTAAAAAATATGCTATGACGGAGAAGGGCGCAAAAGACTATGTGGCTGCAGTGTTCTGGTCTGTATTGGTAAACATCAGCAAAATGCTGCCCGTGGGCGTGCTTGCCGCGGCACTCTCCGGCATCACGCAAGCGCTGACAGACGGCACAGATCCAAGGGCGGGCCTTACACGCTTTATCATGACAGGCATCCTTGCGCTTCTTGCGCTTTTTGTGACCTTTCTGATCCAGTACAGAGCCTTATACGACGCGACCTATCGAGAGAGTGCCAACCGACGCATCCGGATAGCCGAGGTATTGCGCCGGCTTCCGCTTTCTTTCTTCGGAAAACGGGATCTAACCGACCTTACCAGCACCATCATGGCAGATACGGAGACACTGGAAAAGGCGTTTTCCCACTTTTATCCCGCCATGTACGGCGCGCTGATCTCCACGACCATGGTTGCCGCCGGTATGCTGATCTATGACTGGCGGATGGCGCTCGCGCTCTTGTGGGTGGTGCCGGTCTCTCTCCTTGCGGTCTACCTCTGCCGGCGATTGGAAAAGCGGCATATAAAAAAAGGTCTCACTACCCGCCGCGCGGCAACCGATGCCATGCAGGAGGTGCTGGAGTGTGCCCCGGAGATTAAGGCGTGCAACCGAAAAGAAATGTATCTTGCCGAACTGAACCACAAGCTGGATGAGGCGGAACGAGACAACATCCGCGGCGAACTGTTCACAGGTTCTGTGATTACGGCGGCACAGTCCTTCTTAAAACTAGGCATTGCCACAACCGTCCTCACAGGCGTGATTCTGATAAGCAGCGGCAGTTTGACGATGATCCCGTTCCTGCTCTTTCTCATCGCCGCTACACGGATTTATGATCCTATCGGCTCCATGTTTGCCAACATGGCTGCGGTATTCGCCTGCGAGGTACGCATCGAGCGCATGAAGGAGATCGAGAATGAAAAACGCATGACCGGCCTCACCAAGTACCGTCCCGACGGTTATGACATCAGCTTTGAGCATGTGACCTTTGCCTACAGAGAAAACGAGGATGTGCTCAAAGATGTTTCCTTTACGGCAAAGCAGGGGCAGGTGACGGCGTTGGTCGGGCCATCCGGCGGAGGAAAGTCCACAGCCGCCAGGTTGGCGGCTCGATTTTGGGATCCATCCGAGGGCACGGTGCGGCTGGGCGGCGTGGACGTTTCCACAGTGGACGCAGAGGCACTGCTTGAAAAGTATGCCATCGTATTTCAGGATGTGGTACTCTTTGCCGATACCGTGATGGAAAATATCCGCATCGGCAGACGGGGAGCCACCGATGCGGAGGTTCTTGCTGCAGCGAAGGCGGCGCAGTGCGACGCTTTCATCTCAGGACTTCCGGACGGCTATCATACACTGATCGGAGAAAACGGATCACGACTCTCCGGCGGCGAACGGCAGCGCATCTCCATTGCTCGCGCCATTTTGAAGGACGCGCCGGTGATTCTGCTGGATGAGGCAACTGCCTCGCTGGATGTGGAAAACGAGACAGCGGTGCAGGCGGCGCTGTCCGGACTCATTCGGGATAAGACGGTGCTCGTCATCGCCCACCGCATGCGCACTGTCATGCATGCGGACCAGATTGTTCTGCTTTCCGGCGGGCGTGTGACAGAGATAGGAAGACCTGCTGATCTGCTGGAAAAGAACGGCCTGTTCCGTCACATGGCGCAATTGCAAAGTGAGAGCATGGAGTGGATGGCGTAGCAAAACAACACCGGAAATGGTATGCCGCATATTATTTTAGAAAAAAAGAATCAGAGAATATGGAGGAGTTTATGAAAGAAATAAAGAAATGGTCTGTCAAAGATGTCATTACGACGGTACTGCTTTCGGCGGTGCTGATTGTGATACAGCTTCTTGTGAATATGGTTTGTATGGTCAACGATTTTGTAAGCATGGTACTGTCCGTAGGGATTGCCGCTTTTCTCTGCGCGCCGGTCTATATGCTCATGGTCAGCCGGATCGGAAAGCGGTTTGTGACATTGATCTATATGACGCTTCTCGGCGCAATTTTTTTCCTGATGGGCAACTGGTTTTTGCTTCCCTATTTTATCGTCGTGGGCTTTCTCTGTGAGGCGATTCTGTGGAAACAGGGCTCCTGTGATCATTCCAATCGCATGACGGCCTCATGGACGGTGGCAAGCTTTTTGTACAACGGGATCAATCTGCTGCCCATCTGGTTCTTTTGGGATACCTACTACGATTTCGCGATTTCAAGCGGCATGGAACAGAGTTACATCGAGTCCTATGTGCATTACTACACCACATACAGCTGGATTGTCTTTATTCTGCTGTTTACCACGCTGATGGGCTTTTTAGGCTGCATGCTCGGCAGGCATCTGATCCACAGACATTTTAAGAAGGCTGGTGTTCTATGAGAGCGGATGCGTCCTTTGCGGTACCGGTCAAACTGTGGGCACTGCTGTGCGTGTTTATCGGAGTGAATCTGGGGAATGACGCGCTTCTCACCTGTATCCTGACCGGCTGGGCGTTTCTTTATCTTCTCTTGCAGCAGCACTTTCGCCTTGCCGTATCGTATGGATGCTTTTACCTGGTGCTGGCACTGCTGCTGTATGGCATCCGCTTTCATGGACTGCATATGCCAATCTTCTCAGAATTCTATGTTTTGATGTTTTGGAAGCTGTCGCCGATATTTATGATGTCATGGGATCTGATTACGACCCCGCCGGGAATGCTCTCTGCCTTTTTTTCTCGTGTCCACATGCCCACATCTGTCATTCTCGGGCTTCTTGTCCTTTTTCGCTTCTTTCCGACCATGCGGGCGGAGCTGAGGAGCGTGGGCAGGTCGATGAAAAACAGAGGGCTGACTAGGACAGGGCAGCTGCTGGTACATCCCATACGGAGCATGGAATATGTCATGACGCCGTTTCTACTCAGAACATTGCAGCTTGCGGATCAGCTGTCTGTTTCCGCCGTTGCAAGAGGAGCGGAGCACCCGGGCGCGCGCGGCAGCTATTATGAGAAAAAAATCAAGCCTCGGGAATACATCGTGGCTGCCGCATGGACACTGGCCACGGCATCCTATTTGATTCTGGAAAGGAGCAGGATATGATTGAGTTTGCGAACACCTCTTTTCGATATGAGCATTCAGGCAGAGGCGTGTCCGACATCTCCTTTTTGATAAAGAGCGGCGAGTGTGTCGTGCTGACAGGAATCTCCGGATGCGGAAAGACCACTGTAACAAGGCTCGTCAATGGACTTGCGCCGTCTTATTATCCCGGAGTTTTTAGCGGAAGCGTGAGGATTGACGGCAAAGAGATATCCGGTCTTTCCACATGGGAGATCGGGAGACTGGCGGGAAGCGTTTTTCAGGATCCGAAAAGTCAGTTCTTTTCCTCCGAGCTTGCGGG
>ERZ825137.5234-NODE-5234-length-12201-cov-3.455376_pt1 | contig 12201 bp, 9 predicted proteins | sample MGYA00519873_ERZ825137 | MGnify/ENA primary metagenome ERZ825137 (study PRJEB31778, sample SAMEA3449190) | human gut metagenome | biome: human gut; feature: human-associated habitat; material: faeces | place: United Kingdom | collected 2010/2012 ... | reverse complement strand
GACAAGACGGCTACCCTTGACGCAATGTCAAAAGGGGTGAGCGGTCTGCAATATAGCGAACGGTTCGGCATGAATGCAGGTGCTGTCAATGGTATCGATACCGCAGATGGTGCAACGAGGTTTGGGACTCTTGTCGTATCTCAAATTGAAAAGGCACTCGCTGAATCCGAGATACGTCTTTCCGATTCCGATACACAGTTTATCCTCTCCACGACCAAAGGCGATGTCGAGTTGCTCGGCGAGGAGGCGTCTAACGATGCGATCCCGGAACGTGCCTACTTGTATAACACGGCAATGCGTATTGCTCATCGCCTCAACTGCGCAAACCGCCCGGTGGTTATATCCAACGCTTGCATTTCAGGAGTTTCAGCATTTGTTGTGGCGCGTAATATGTTGACAGGCAAAGGTATGCGACACGTCGTCATTGCCGGCTGCGATGTATTGTCGGAGTTTATAACATCAGGCTTCGCCTCGTTCAAATCCATAAGCCCGAATCCCTGCCGTCCGTACGATGCCACCCGCGACGGACTTACGTTGGGTGAAGCGTGCGGAGTTGTCGTGCTGACGACCGATGTAAATTATGCGACGCAGCCGTTTGTACAGCTTACGGGCGGTGCCGTGACCAATGATGCAAACCATATTTCGGGTCCCTCGCGTACAGGCGACGGACTCTGCTTTGCGATTGAGGCCGCCATGAGAGAGGCGAATGTAACCCCCTCGCAAATCGGGTTCGTGAATACGCATGGAACGGCGACACGCTATAATGATGAGATGGAGAGCAAGGCGGTCGCACTGGCAGGATTGGGCAGCACGCCGCTGAACGGGTTAAAAGGCTACATCGGACATACGCTCGGTGCATCGGGCGTTGTCGAGACGATAATATGTGTTGAGGAGCTGCGGCGCGGTAAAATCTTCGGAACACTCGGATACGAAGAACAGGGAACATCCGTAAATATAGCTGTATCGCCCGGGGAGCAGAAGATATATGTGTCGCGCTGTGTGAAAACAGCCTCCGGATTCGGAGGATGCAATGCGGCAATCGTATTGGATGCGGAAGAACCGGGACCGGCGTCACGCAAAGATACAAAGCGGAATGTTGCCGTTGTCGGGAAATATTCACTTTCACAATCCGGGCATCCGTTTGCCGAGTTTATTCGCTCCGAGTATAAACAACTCGGCGAGCCGAATATGAAGTTCTTCAAGATGAGCGACCTGTGCAAAGCCGTATATGTGGCAACGGAAAACCTGCTGTGCGATCTCGATTTGGCGATATATGAGCCGACCCGCAGGGCGATCATTCTCGCCAACTCGGTTTCGTCGTTGGAAGCGGATGCAGAACATCAGCATATTGTCAACCAACGTCTGCCTGAAGGAGCGTCGCCCGCCGTATTCGTCTACACACTGCCCAATGTCGCAGCCGGAGAAGTCTGTATCAAGCACAAATTTCAAGGCGACAATACGTTTTTTGTCGAGGACGCTGACAGCGGACTCTCCGAAGAGTATGCCCGCCATCTGATAGCCGACGGCAAAGCCGACATAGCGATATGCGGTTGGTGCGACAAATTGGGCGAAAACTGGAATGTAAATCTTAAATTGTTAAAAACACTATAGTCACATGGAACAACTTATTCAAGAATTAAAAGAGCATTTGATTGAGGAACTGAACCTCGAAGAGATGACTCCTGAAGACATCGACGCCGAGACACCCCTGTTTAGAGACGGCCTGGGGCTGGATTCAATCGATGCTTTGGAGATAATTCTGATACTGGAGAGGTTTTACGGGGTTAAGTTGGCAAATTCAGCTGAAGCAAAGCCGATTTTCTACTCGGTGAAGACTTTGGCGGAATATGTTATGCAACATCGCAAATAGGATGAAAATTGTTGTCGGCGGAGTTGGATTGGTTTCGGCGCTCGGTTCGGGGGTCGATGCAAACGTCGCGGCTATGCGCGAAGGCAGAAGCGGCATCACCCTATCGCCCTCGATACTTCGTACCGGCAACACAATACCCGTAGGCGAGTTCGCTCTGACCAATGCTGAGATGCACCGCCGGTTGAATATCCCGACGGAATGTCATCTGTCGCGTACGGCACTTCTTGGCATATTGGCTGTCCGTGAAGCGATGAATGACGCAAAGATACCGCAAGGGCTGCGCGTGGGTTTGGTGTCGGCAACTTCGGTTGGTGGCATGGACCAAACAGAAGGCTTTTTCAGAGCATTTATGACTGATGAATCGAGCGGCAGATTGCGCGATGTACGGATGCACGACTGCGGTGCCAGCACCGAAGCGATAGTCCGATATTGCGGGATCGACGGTTACAGAACGACAATAAGTACGGCCTGCTCCTCGGCGGCCAATGCCATTATGATGGGCGCGAAACTCATCAGACACGGTATAGCCGATTGCGTGGTTGCGGGAGGTACAGATGCGTTAAGCGCATTTACGCTGAACGGTTTCAAATCTTTGATGATTCTCGATGAAAAGCCCTGCCGTCCTTTCGACGAAAGCCGTGCAGGACTGAATCTCGGTGAAGGGGCGGGTTATGTTGTGCTGATGCATGAAGAGGATGCGACAAATCCATACTGCATTCTCGAAGGATATGCAAATCGGAATGATGCCTATCATCAAACGGCATCATCGGCTGATGGCAACGGTGCATATCTCGCCATGTCCGATGCGCTTGCTATGGCAGGGATAGAGCCCTCACGGATCGATTATGTTAATGTACATGGTACCGGCACGCTTAATAACGATGCTTCGGAGGGCGCTGCCATGCAGCGGCTTTTCGGCAAAGATATTCCGCCGTTCAGTTCGACAAAAGGATTTACCGGACATACGCTTGCTGCTGCCGGAGGTATCGAGGCGGTATTTTCTTCTCTTGCCGTGAGATACGGAATGCTGTTCCCAAACATCAATTTCAGAACGCCGATTGCACAGAGCGGTCTTGTTCCTGTATCTGAATTCACAGAGGGCAAGGATATAAAATGCGTCTTGTCAAATTCTTTCGGTTTTGGCGGGAACTGTTCGTCGTTGGTGTTTGCAAAGTAACGGGATATGAAATGCTACGTTGAAAATATCGTAACGGACAAACAGGTAACGTCGGACATCAAGGAACTGATACCCGATGCAGGGTTACGCCGTCGTATGAGCCGAATCCTTAAATCCGCCGTCATGACTGCGGTTGAATGTGCCGTTGGAATCGAGGGCATCGGCCGTATGGATGCTATCATTACAGCCACCGGCTTGGGGTGCCTGGCCGACAGCGAACGTTTTTTAAGGAACATGATTGCGGACAACGAACAGATGCTTAATCCCACACCGTTTATCCAATCGACTTTCAATACAGCCGGCGGACAGATTGCCATGCTGCGACACAATCATTGTTACAATGTAACCTATGTCAACCGCAATCACGGTTTCGAGGATGCGTTGTTGGATGCACTTATGCGCATTGCCGATTCGGAGAGTCATCGCATTCTGGTTGGGGCATTCGATGAGCAAACGCCATCGCAGTACAAAATAATGGATCGTATGGGTTTTTGGCGCAATGGGATTTGTTGCGAAGGGGCAGTCTTCACTACGTTGACAGCTGAACTTTCTACATCCTCAGTCGCCGAATTATCGTGTATAGATTTTCTGCCTCAACCGATTACCCCAAAGGAGTGCATGAGTAGGTATTCCGATGGCGACAATGCGGTACTGCTTTCCAATAGTGTCGATGACAAGGGTTTATTCCCTGTTGTTTCGGCGCAATTGTTTGCCGATGGAGTGCGGAATATTGCCAGCGGAGCAAAACAAGTCATCATTTATAACGAACACGGTGGCGACAGACCGACCGTTATGGTTTTGAAATGTATTGGGGACCGATAGTTATAGTAATTATTATAGTTTTTTTCGTGTGGGCGTCGGCAGACATCGGAAGCGGAGTATATCTGAAAACGCTGTGCCGCAAACATACGGACAAACCTTTTGTCGCACTGACTTTCGACGATGGGCCGGATGTCGATATGACCCCGCGCGTTCTCGATACCCTTGGCCGATATGGTGTAAAAGCCACTTTCTTTTTGGTCGGCGAGAAAGTGCGCAAGTATCCCGACCTCGTGCGGCGTATTGTTGACGAGGGTCATATTATAGGGAACCATACCTATACCCATTCGACCGTATTCCCTTTATCGGGCAGTCAGTCCGTGCAAAAGGAGATAACCGACACGCAACGGGCTGTTGAAGATATTGCAGGAGTAAAAATGCGGCTGTTCCGGCCGCCGTTTGGAGTGACAAACCCTATTATCGGGAATGTAGTTCAACATTGCGGTCTGCAAACTATCGGTTGGAGCGTGAGGTCGTTTGACACATTTGAGAGAAGAGAGAGAGCAGATGTATGCAAACGCATAAAACGGAAGCTGCACAATGGTGCCGTCATATTGCTTCACGACCGGTGCAAAGATGCAGATGTATTGTTGGAACATATACTGGAAGAGATAAAGGCTTGTCATAGGCAAGTTGTTATGTTGGATAAACTTTTTGAAATAGAGAAATATGAGAATTAAAGTCTTATTGCTGTTCGTTCAGTTGTTTATGATCGTGCCGGTGAATATCCTGGCACAGAATAATGATTTGAATAGACAATTCGCACAGGAGTTAAAGGAAAAATGCAGCGGTGTAAAAAGCATCGTGTGCAAGTTTATTCAGACACGGTCGGCCTCTGTGCTTGCACAAGATACGGACAAGCACGGCAAATACTTTTTTCTCCAGCCGTACAATGTCCTGCTTGCATTTGACGACGGGGATTATATAAAGATCACCTCGACGAAGTTTGAAATTAAGCAAAACGGCCATATAAATGTGACCAAAGTCGGCTCGAACCCAATGCTGAAAAGTCTTAACAGAATGCTGTCTGCCTGTATCTCCGGAGATGCGTCGCAGATAACGTCCGGTTTTGACACGGAAATAACGGCAAACGAAGACGAATTTATTCTGAAACTGTTGCCGCTGCGAGGTCGAACCGGCAAAAAAGCAGTTGAAACACAGCTCGTCTTTAACCGGAAAGATATGTCATTGAAGAGGATGAAGATGACGGAAGCGACAGGCGATTTTCTTCAGTACAGATTCTACGACGTGAATTATAATGCAGACCTTGCACCATCCTTATTCGACATCAAATGAAATTAGCCGGCGACTTTTTCAAAAACATCCGCTTGGATAAGAGTGAGGATGGCTATAAGGCAATCATAGAATTGCTGCCTGACCATCCTGTCTATAAAGGACATTTCCCGACACAACCCGTTGTGCCCGGAGTATTTACTCTTGCACTCATTCGCGAATGCGCCTCAGCGGTCCGAGGGCGCGAGATGGAGTACGCGGATATCAAGGAGTGCAAGTTCATTTCAGCATTGCTGCCGGCCGAGGGTTTGCGTGTAACACTGGATTTCTCTCTGAGGGATGACGGAAAATTGTGCGGCACGGTAAAACGCGACAACGATACAATACTGAAGTTAAAGGCTATATTGATATGACCCCCTCCGAAAAGTGCCGCGAGCGCATAAATACATTGAATTGCGTTGTTGTTATTCCGACATACAACAACGCGGTGACTATTGCGCAGGTAATATCGGACGTCGCCGCGTATTCGGATCATATTTGGGTTGTCAATGATGGCTCTACAGACGATACAGCCGATATTCTTTCCTCTTTTTCCAATATTTGGATCATAACCTATGAAAAGAACCAAGGGAAAGGTTATGCGCTGAAGCTGGCCCTGAGGACAGCCGCAGAAGCAGGATATGATTATGCCCTTACAATTGATGCGGACGGACAGCATTTTGCCGATGATATCCCAACATTCATTGACCGCATAGAGCAAGTGCCGGACTCGCTTCTTATAGGTGCAAGAAATTTGACGGCGGACAATATGCCATCCAGGAATACATTCGCAAACAAATTCTCAAATTTCTGGTACAAGGTGGAAACCGGCCGAACCATGATTGACACCCAGTCCGGCTATCGGCTCTATCCGCTGCGCAAATTGCGCAATATGCGGTTCGTTACAAGACGATACGAATTTGAGGTTGAGATCATTGTCCGCGCTGCATGGAGAGGGATAAATATCGAGAATGTTCCTGTAAAAGTCTATTACGCCCCTGTCGAAGAGCGTGTATCGCATTTCAGACCGTTAAAGGACTTTGCACGGATAAGTTTGCTGAACTCTGTTCTGGTGCTGTGCGCGTTGCTTTTTTACCATCCTTGGAGATTTATGCGAACTTTGACGAAGGAGAACATACGCAATTTCTTCGACAAACAAGTCTTTCACAGCTCGGACAGCAATCTTCGGATGGCGTGTGCAATGGGTTGGGGTATATTCTGCGGCATCATACCTCTGTGGGGTTATCAAATGATATTTGCCGCCTTGACAGCCCATTTTATGCGCTTAAACAAGGTGGTTGCGGTGGTATTCTCGAATATAAGCATTCCGCCGATGATTCCGTTCATCCTGTATGGCAGTGTCGTGCTCGGAGCCGCAATCCTGCGAATAAACAATCCGTTTACGCTTGATTCCATTTCCATCGAGAATATAGGACTGTCATTGACACAATACATCGTGGGCAGTTTTGCTCTCGCTGCTGCGGCAGGGTTTGTCGTTTTTTGCGTGTCATGGCTTATCATGATATTATGTAATAGAAAAAGATATGAGTAAGTTTTTTTTTTGTCCATATACGAAAAATTTGAAAAGCATCCTGTAATACTATGGGTAGCGATTCTCTTATGTATTGCAGTATGTTCCTGTTTGGCAGCTCAAATAAAGTTTAATGAGAATATTACCAGTTTTTTCAATGACGGGAAAGATGAAACGCAAAGTTCCGTTTTTGACCATCTTAAAATAAAGGATAAAATTATAGTCTCCGTATCCGGTGATGATCCGGAGAAGATTATAGAAGTGGCGGATTCCTTTGTCAATCATCTTCAGCCTGCTATCGACTCCGGATATATAAAGGCCATAACAGATGGTATCGATCAATCCGCTGTGGATAAATGTGTCGATTTTATCTATTCATATCTTCCAATATTTCTGACTGACGATGATTATGACAGGATGGCGGATGCGGTAACGAAGGCTAACATCGAAAATGCGGTTGTAAATGCCTATTCGTTGTTGGTATCGGCTTCAGGCATGGTGGTCGGAGATGTCATTATGCGAGATCCTCTTAATATCGGCTCACATCTGCTGCGTCAGTTCGAGCGGTTTGACTCCAATGTGCAGTATGAATTATATGCGGATAGAATTTTCACAAAAGATATGTCCTCTATGCTTATGTTCATTGATCCTACATATGGGATGGGCGATACGGGGGAAAACGAACATTTGGTGGAATTATTGGATAAGGCAGCACAGAAAGCATCGACCGATGAAACGAATATAACGTGCATCGGCGGCCCTGTTGTTGCCGCATATAATGCACGTCAGATCAAAAAAGATACGACCATTACGCTTGGTATAGCACTTTTAATAATCCTGCTCGTAATTTTTTTGTCTTTCCGCAACAGATGGTCTATTCCGCTTATCATTGTTCCTCCGGCATTCGGCGCATTGTTCGCATTGGCCGCAGTGTGGGTAATTCAGGGGAATATATCTGCGATAGCTATCGGTGCAGGTGCCGTTGTTCTTGGTGTGGCCCTGAGTTATTCGATACATTTTGTTTCTCACATCAATCATACCAATGACCCGCGCAAGGTAATAACCGATTTGGCCTCCCCGCTGACAATCGGTTGCCTTACAACAATCGGAGCTTTTACGGCACTAATGTTCACCTCTTCTGCGCTGTTGCATGATATCGGGTTGTTTGGTGTTTTTGTCCTAATTGGAACTACGCTGTGCTGTCTTATTTTTATGCCCCATTTCATTGGAAAATTCGACAATAAAAAGCATAGTCTTCTTCTGGATTTCATTGAGCGCGGAAATGCCTATTCGTATGAAGATAACAAATGGATTGTTCTATTCTTTGGTGCATTAACGATTGTCTGTCTGTTTTTCTACAACGATGTGCGTTTCGACACGGATATGTCGAGTCTCAATTATATGTCCGCCGATATCGAGCAGGCTGAAAAGAAGATAAGGGAGACATCAGGCGATGCGGCAAATAGCATCTATTTGGTCTCATCGGCTGATAATTTCACCGATCTGACAGAACGGTATGAAGCACTCGGCAAAACATTGGGAGACTATAAAAGCGAAGAGAAAATCAAAGATTTCATCCTGCTTGACAATTTTGTCATTTCACCCGACGAGCAACGTGTTCGCATTGCAAAGTGGAATGCCTTTTGGGATGAACATCGTGAAGCGACTCTTGCATCAATAAACCAGTACGCACTATCGGTCGGTTTCCGAGAAAATGCTTTTTCACGATTCGATGAATTATTGAGAAAAGACTTTACCCTATGTGAATATACCGAAAACGAGATAGATAATGTTCCTGTTTTGCGAGAGTGGATTGAAGTAAGCGATTCTTCAAAAATCTTGATTAGCAGGCTTCTGCTCGACAAAGACGCGAAGGGTGAAGTTTATGCGGCAATTTCGGAGATCCCTGGCACGGTGGTTGTTGACCGAGCTTGGTTCTCTTCAATCATGTTTGAGAACACGGTCAATGATTTCAATTATATCCTGCTGCTATCGTCATTGATCGTCTTTGTTGCCCTGCTTATATCATATGGACGCATAGAACTCACTGTGCTGACTTTTTTACCCATGTGTATCAGTTGGGTGATTATTCTTGGATTGATGGCTATCTTTGATATTAAATTCAATGTAGTCAACATCATTCTAGCAACGTTCATCTTTGGTATCGGAGACGACTTCAGCATATTCATAATGGATGGCCTGCTTCAAGAGTATAAATGCGGACAAAAACTTTTGGGCGCCCATAAAACTGCGATTTTCTTCTCTGCCTTTACCGCAATCGTCGGAATGGGAGTAATGATATTTGCAAAACATCCGGCGCTTAAATCCATCGCATTCATATCGGTACTTGGGTTGTGTATCGTTGTTATTGTTGCCTATACCGTCCAGCCTCTCCTGTTTCGTTTGTTCATCAGTTCGCAGACACGAAAAGGCGGGGCACCATATACATTTTTGTCGCTTCTCAATGCCATATATTGTTTCTTGTATTTCTTTGTAGGCTGCTTGGTCATACAGTTCTGTATGGCCGTACTTGCCATACTTCCAATCAAACGACAGACGAAAAAAGACTATATACACAATATCATATATTTCTTTACGCGGCTGTTTCTTAACACAATGCTGACCGTAAAAACAGTACGGAACAATCCATACGGTCAGTCGTTTGAAAAGCCTTCGCTCGTCATTGCCAATCATCAATCGTTTATTGATATATTATTGCTGCTGTCAACTACTCCCAAAATCGTGATGGTTACCAACCATTGGGTTTGGAACTCTCCATTCTTCGGACGGATAGTCCGTTATGCCGACTTCCAAAATATCGACAACGGTTATGATGCACTTGCTGATTCTTTGCAAAAACAGGTCGATGCAGGGTACTCCATTGTGATTTTTCCGGAAGGGACACGCTCGGCAGATTGTACTGTTCAAAGGTTTCATAAGGGGGCGTTTTATCTATCTGAAAAACTTAATTTGGACATAATCCCCATCGTGCTGTACGGTACGGGACAAATATCCTCCAAAAAACAGCCTTTCCATATAAAACGCGGGGTAATCGTTGCCAATATAATGAAACGTGTTTCCGTCACCGACAGCTCTTATGGAAACACATATCAGGGAAAATCAAAATGTTACAGACAATGGTTTGCGCAGGAGTATGCGAAAATTAACGATATATACGGTCGTACCAACAATGCATATTTCAAAGATACGCTAATTAAAAATTACATTTATAAAGGCCCCGTACTCGAATGGTACATGAAGGTGAAGTGCCGAATAGATGGTTATTATGACCTGTGGGACAGGCTTATCCCGCGCAATGCCTCTATTGTTGATGTCGGTTGCGGATATGGACAAATGTGTTTTATGCTGGGAACTCTTGCGCCGGAGCGCAAGATACTTGGTATCGACTATGATTCCGATAAGATAGAATTGGCCAAACACAGTTTTCTATGCAATAACCGGATGGCCTTTGTAAATGCAGATATGCGAGAACTGGTATTGCCATATGCAGACGCTTTTATATTCAATGACAGCTTGCATTACGTAGACGTCGGAAAGCAGTTCTCAATACTTTCTCAAGCCTTATCTCATCTAAACGAAAACGGAATGATTCTGGTTCGGGACGGAGACTCTTCAGATTCGCAGAAACATACTAAAATTGAAAATACGGAAAAATGGTCTACAAAGATTATCAAGTTCAATAAGACGACCGAAAACTTATCGTTTGCCGATTCAATAAAAATGAAAGAGTTCGCGATGGCTAATAATCTTAACCTGCAAATACGCAAATGTGATAAGGACAGTTCCGAAACTTTGTACGTATTTCGTAAAAAGTAATTATATGGAGAGATATGATGCAGTCATTATAGGCGGGGGATTGGGCGGATTGTTTTGTGGCGCAATATTGAGTAAGGAGGGAATGAAAGTCCTTGTACTTGAACGCCACCACACGATTGGAGGTTGCTTGCAGTCGTTCCATCGCAATGGCCGCATACTTGACACGGGTATGCACTATGTGGGAAGTATGCGCGAAGGTCAAATCATGCACTTATATTTGAAGTATCTAAATGTATTTGATTCTTTGCGACTGCAGAACTTGGACGAATCGGGTTTCGAGCGTATACATTTGCTTGACGGAAAAGAGTATCGGCACGCGATGGGTTATGAGCGTTTTGTCGATACATTAGCGGCTGATTTTCCTAATGAATATGACGGGCTTAAACATTATTGCAGGATATTGCAGGATATTAGTCGGTTGATTTCTCCGCAAATGCTAAAACAAGGCACAATAGCAGACTTCGACAAATGTATGAAATATATGTCGCTTTCGGCCTCCGAAACAATAAACTCTTGTGTAAAAGACCCTGTTTTACGGAGTGTACTAGCCGGAACAAATGGTTTGTATGCGGGCAATCGCAATACGACTTCTCTATATGAACATGGAATAATCAATAGTTCCAATATCGAAGGATGCTGCTCTTTTGTTGACGGTTCGCAGCAGTTGGCCGATAAATTGACCGAGCGGATACGCAACAATCAGGGCGAGATTAGAAAATCAGCCGAAGTCACTCGAATACACATCAATGGGCTGTATGCAGATTATGTTGAACTCAAGGGAGGAGAACGCATATATGCTAAAAATGTGATTTCATCACTGCATCCTGCGGCAACTATGGCTATGTTGGGCGACAATTCCGTTATAAGAAAATCCTTTCGCACGAGAATGTATTCTTTGTCAAATACATACGGATTTTTTACAACATATCTGATAATGCGCCCGGGAACTATGCCATATATCAACAGTAATCGCTGGTATTACAATACCGATGATGTGTGGTCCATTGATAAGGGTCAATATAAAGGCTGTGATCTGCCATTTATGGTGGTAATTTCACAACCCAATAGTGTTAGCGACTATACTGAAGTAATTACGGTCCTAACACCGATGCCTAAACAACAAATAGAGCAATGGCGGGAAACCCGTACCGGAAAACGCGGCGAAGATTATGATGCGTTCAAACTGCGCTATAGTGAGATAGTAATAGACTATGTTTGTCAGTTCTATCCAGAACTTCGTTCACATATTGAGCGTGTATATACCGCAACCCCTCTCACATATAGAGATTATACGGGAACTCCCGATGGAAGCGCGTATGGCGTGTTAAAGGACTACCATAATCCGCTTGCCTCTTATATTCCGGTAAAAATGAAAATCTCCAACCTCTATTTGACGGGGCAGAGTATAAATGTTCATGGTTGTTTGGGAACTTCCATATCTGCTGTGGTAACCTGTGGAGAACTTATTGGAACAGAATATTTAACAGAAAAAATCAGCCATGCGTAGGTTCTTAAAAATAATTTTTGTATCTCTGATCGTTATGATTGTTCTGTTGTTGTCTGTAACAATGGGACTCTATTATTCCGCATTAAACAGATTCAAGGCACCAAATGTTTCGATTGAACTTTCCGATTATCCATTGACACAGTGGAGCGATTCACTCCGAATATGTGGCAACAATTATCTTCTCCTTA
>ERZ825137.5233-NODE-5233-length-12202-cov-5.609286_pt1 | contig 12202 bp, 10 predicted proteins | sample MGYA00519873_ERZ825137 | MGnify/ENA primary metagenome ERZ825137 (study PRJEB31778, sample SAMEA3449190) | human gut metagenome | biome: human gut; feature: human-associated habitat; material: faeces | place: United Kingdom | collected 2010/2012 ... | reverse complement strand
TCGTCCGCCTGGACGTGAGGCATATCCTGGAGACGTTTTCTATCTGCATTCCCGACTTCTGGAACGTGCAGCGAAACTTGATGATGAGCATGGCGGCGGCTCTATGACAGCACTGCCTATCATTGAAACACAGGCAGGTGACGTATCTGCCTATATTCCTACCAACGTTATTTCCATTACAGATGGACAGATTTTCCTGGAGACAGAGTTATTCCATTCAGGAATCATGCCTGCTGTAAACCCGGGTATCTCCGTATCACGAGTTGGTGGTGATGCGCAGATCAAGGCAATGAAGAAGGTAGCAGGAACACTGAAACTGATTTATTCCCAGTACCGTGAGCTGCAGAGCTTCGCACAGTTTGGTTCTGATCTGGATGCTGATACAAAGGCACGTCTGGAACAGGGAGCACGTATTGTGGAAGTTCTGAAACAGAACCAGAATGCACCGGTTCCTGTAGAGAAACAGGTTGCGATCCTTTATGCGGTTACAAAGGGTGTTCTGGAATCAGTAAAAGTTGAAGACGTAAATGTATATGAATCAGGATTATATACCTATCTGGATACAGATGCAGCAGGCGTAGAGGTTATGCAGGAGATCCGCTCAACAGGTAAGCTGGAGCAGGAAACAGAGCAGAAGCTTCGCAGCGTACTGGATGCGTATACAGAGAACTTCCTGAATACAAGACCTGAGAAATAAAGTGATTAGGAGGGTATCGTATGGCTTCGAATATGAAAGCGGTAAAGCTGCGTATCAAGAGTGTACAGAGTACCATGCAGATTACCAAGGCCATGGAGCTTGTAGCATCCTCCAAACTGCGTAAGGCAAAGGAACGTGCAGAGGTATGCCGTCCGTACTTTACAGAACTTCATGAGACATTGAAAGAGATTGCAAGGGAGAATACAGATTTCTCATCCGTTTATGCGAAAGAGTCTTCCAACAATAAAACCTGCTATGTAGTGATCGCAGGTGACAGAGGACTTGCAGGCGGATATAACACCAATCTTTTTAAATGTCTGGAGGCTTCTGCTGAAGGTAAGGACTACATGGTTCTGCCGGTTGGAAAGAAAGCAGTAGAATATTTCCGCCAGAGAGAGATTGAAGCTCTGACAGAACAGTTTGCAGAGGCAGGAAGTATTTCTGTAGCGGATTGTTTTGAGATGGCAAATATGCTCTGTACAGAATTTCGCAAAGGAACCTTTGGCCATATTGAATTATGTTATACTGTCTTTAATTCCATGCTTTCTCAGCAGCCGGAGGTATTTTCCATGCTTCCTATGACTGATATCAGAGAGGAAAGCGGAGGTAAGATAGAGACGAAGAATCTGATCCTCTATGAACCGGACGGAGAGACAGTATTTGATGCCATTGTTCCGGAATATCTGGCAGGCCTGGTTTATGGCGGTATCTGCGAAAGTACTGCAAGTGAACTGGCAGCCAGACGTATGGCTATGGATGCAGCCACAAGTAATGCGGAAGAGATGATCGATCAGCTCAATCTGTATTACAACAGGGCACGTCAGGCCAGCATCACGCAGGAGATCACGGAGATTGTTGCAGGTGCGGAAGGTCTTTAGAAATAGGAGATTATAAACATGAGTGAAAAACACATTGGCGAGGTAGTGCAGGTTATCGGTCCGGTACTGGATATCCGCTTTGCGCACGATGAACTGCCGCCTCTTCTCAATGCCATAGAGATTGATAATGATGGCGCAAAGCTGGTTGCCGAGGTTGCACAGCAGGTTGGTGATGATGTGGTAAGATGTATTGCCATGAACTCTACTGACGGTCTGGTGCGCGGTGCCAAAGCTCTGGATACAGGCGGTCCAATTTCCGTTCCTGTAGGTGAGGAATGCCTGGGACGAGTATTTAACCTTCTGGGTGACCCGGTAGACAATCTTCCGGCACCGGAGGCAAAGGAACGCTGGTCTATCCATCGTCAGGCTCCTTCTTATGAAGAACAGATGCCTGCAACAGAGATCCTGGAGACAGGAATTAAGGTCGTTGACCTGATCTGTCCTTATGCAAAGGGTGGTAAGATCGGTCTTTTCGGTGGTGCAGGTGTAGGAAAAACAGTTCTTATCATGGAGCTGATCCACAATGTAGCAACTGCACACGGCGGACTTTCCGTATTTACAGGTGTAGGAGAGCGTACACGTGAGGGAAATGACCTTTACAATGAAATGAAAGAAAGTGGAGTTATCGACAAGACTGCTCTGGTTTACGGTCAGATGAACGAGCCGCCCGGAGCACGTATGAGAGTTGGACTTTCCGGACTTACCATGGCGGAATACTTCCGTGATGAGAAGAACCAGGATGTGCTCCTCTTTATTGACAATATTTTCCGTTTTACACAGGCAGGTTCCGAGGTGTCTGCGCTTCTGGGACGTATGCCTTCAGCTGTAGGTTATCAGCCTACACTGGCAACTGAAATGGGTAACCTGCAGGAACGAATTACTTCCACAAGAAAGGGTTCCATCACATCTGTACAGGCTGTATATGTGCCTGCCGATGACCTGACTGACCCGGCTCCTGCAACTACATTCTCACATCTGGATGCAACAACTGTACTTTCCCGTGAGATCTCCAGCCAGGGTATTTATCCGGCTGTTGATCCTCTGGATTCCACAAGCCGTATCCTTTCTCCTGAAATCGTAGGAACAGAGCATTATGAGATTGCCAGATCAGTACAGAGAGTTCTTCAGCGTTACAAAGAGCTTCAGGACATTATTGCCATCATGGGTATGGATGAGTTGTCAGAGGAAGACAAACGTACTGTAAGCCGTGCCCGTAAGGTTCAGAGATTCCTGTCACAGAGCTTCTCTGTAGCAGAACAGTTTACAGGTATGCCTGGCAAATATGTTCCGCTGAAGGAGACGCTGAGAGGATTCAGGATGATCCTTAACGGTGAGTGTGATGACATTCCTGAGAGTTATTTCCTGTTTGTGGGAACCATCGATGAAGTGTTTGAAAAAGCCAAAAATCAGTAAAGGGGGAAATGTCCTATGAGTACTTTCCCGTTGAGAATCGGAACACCGGACGGATTACTCTTTGAAGGCAATGTGGAGCGTGTGATCTGCAGAACTGTCAGCGGTGATCTGGCCATTCTTGCCAGACACTGTAATTACTGTACTGCTCTGGGAATGGGCGAAGCCAGTGTGGTAATGGAAGATGGCAGCAGACGGACCGCAGCCTGTATTGGCGGAATGCTTTCTGTTATGAACGGAAAGTGCCGTGTCCTTGCAACTACCTGGGAGTGGAAAGAGGATATTGATGAGCAGCGTGCGCAGGAAGCTAAGAAAAGAGCTGAGGAGATGATCGCCAAAGGTGGTTTGAGTGATCATGATTATAAGATTGTGGAGGCTAAACTGCAGAGGGCGTTGGTGCGTTTGAGTGTGAAGAGCTGAGAAAATAAGAGTTATTAAAAGACTGACAGGAAATCCGGGAGGGGAGACTGTCGGTCTTTTTTGTTTGTGATATGTTTTTTGGGGGGATATAGTGGGAAGAATTTGAGGGAGGGATTTGAATGAGGGACGCATAGAAAAGGGACGCATAGAAAAATAATTTATTTCATGTGCGGTTTCGGACATTAAGATATTCTAAGCTGCTCAAAATCTGCTAAAGGCATGAGAAAAATGCCACAAACTCGCTTCGCTCAGACAGTGTGTCATTTTTCTCATAACGCAGATTTTGACCAGCTAAGAATATCTAAATATCCTGCAAATGCACATGAAATAAATTATTTTTCTATGCTGGTAGTTGGAGATTTTAAACACACTGACAGGGACTTATTTGATTTGGTGTTGCTGTTCATGCGCTATTATCCCGCGGGGTGTTTTTGGGGTATGAATATGCCAAAATCCCGATACACACAAGCCTATATTCCATTGACGTGGGTAAGCTGGAATTTTGGCTACATTACTGTAAGCGGAGCGAACGGCAACGATTCGGTTAAAAAGATGGAATATAGTATATTGTCGCACATTGACACTTTACCATGATGAGGTTAAAATAGAGATAGATTATGTGACTGTAGGGGAAAGTGGGCAGTTGTGATATTATTCTGAATTTCGGCGGTTTGCCGGGATTATTTGGACAGGAGCGAATATGTTATGATAGCAGAAAAAATGAAACCTTATGTAAAAAATAATTCAGCCATCCGTATGATGTTTGAGGAGGGAAATCGTCTCAGAGCCATTTACGGTGCGGACAAAGTTTATGATTTCAGTCTTGGGAATCCGAGCGTTCCGGCACCGGAGTGTGTGAAGGAGGCTATTATTGATCTGGTGAACGAAGTGGAGCCGACAGTGCTTCATGGTTATATGAGTAATGCAGGATTTGAGGATGTGCGCCAGACGATTGCGGAATCTCTGAACCACCGCTTTGGAACTAAATTTGCAGCGAAGAATCTGATTATGACAGTTGGGGCAGCCAGCGGTCTGAATGTGATTTTTAAGACAATCCTGAATCCTGAGGAAGAAGTGATCGTTTTTGCACCATACTTTCTGGAATATGGTGCATATGTGCGCAATTTTGATGGCAAGCTTGTGGAAATCTCTCCGGATACAACCACATTCCAACCGAATCTTGAGGAGTTTGAGCAGAAGATTACAGCAAAGACAAGAGCAGTGATCGTAAATACACCTCACAACCCCACTGGTGTTGTATATTCCGAAGAAACTATTAAGAAGCTGGCAGCAATTCTTGAGAAAAAACAGCAGGAATTTGGAAGTGTGATTTATCTGATCTCTGACGAGCCATACAGAGAGCTGGCTTATGACGGTGTAGAGGTTCCGTATTTGACAAAATATTATGACAATACCATTGTTGGCTATTCCTACAGTAAATCTCTGTCCCTTCCGGGAGAGCGTATCGGTTATCTGGTAATTCCGGATGAAGCAGATGGCAGTGAAGAACTTATCACTGCTGCGGCTATTGCCAACCGTACTATCGGATGTGTCAACGCCCCATCCCTGATGCAGAAGGTGATTGCCAAATGTGTAGATGCAGAAGTGGATGTAGCTGCATATGACAAGAACCGTCTGGCATTGTATAACGGATTGAAAGAATGCGGATTCGAGTGCATTAAACCGCAAGGCGCATTCTACCTTTTCGTGAAATCTCCGATAGCAGATGAAAAAGCGTTCTGCGAAGCTGGGAAGAAATATAATATCCTTATGGTTCCGGGAAGTTCTTTTGCCTGCCCTGGTTATGTAAGACTGGCTTACTGTGTATCTTACGATACCATTATTAATTCCCTGCCGGAGTTTAAGAAACTGGCAGAAGAGTTTGGACTGTGAAAACGGCGGGGATTGACATTGGGACAACAACGATAAGTGGTGTTGTTCTGGAAAAAGGAGAAAACGGGCAGGCAAAGATTCTGGAGGCAAAAACTGTAGAGAATGGTTGCTTTATCGAAACCGGAAATGAATGGGAAAGAATACAGTATGCAAAAGAAATTGTAGAAAGAGCAGTGAATCTGCTGGATTATTTCCTGGAGAAGTATCCGCATGTTGAGCGGATTGGGCTCACAGGGCAGATGCATGGAATTGTCTATGTTGACAAAGAAGGAAATTGTGTCAGTCCGTTATATACATGGCAGGATGCCAGAGGAAGTATCTACGATGGGGATCAGATTCCTTTAACAGAAGAAATCCGGGAAAGATGTCAAATCCATGCTGCTTCAGGATATGGGCTTGTCACACACATTTATAATATCAGACATAATCTGGTTCCGGATTCGGCTTTGAGCTTCTGTACGATCATGGATTATTTTGGAATGTATTTGACAGGGCGTAAAAAACCATTGGTACATGTGAGCAATGCGGCAGGTTTTGGATTCTTTGACAGCCATAAGATGTGCTTTGAAAAAGAAAAACTGGCTGAAATGGGAGTGGACGTAAATTGGCTGCCTGATGTCTGTACGGGAATAGAAAAATTGGGTACATACAGAGGACGGACAGTTACAACAGCAATCGGAGACAACCAGGCAAGCTTCCTTGGAGCAGCAGGTGATGAGGAGAATATATTACTGGTCAATATGGGAACCGGCGGACAGATTTCTGTTCTTTCCAGTCAGTATTTTTCGGGAGATGGAATTGAGGCGAGACCTTTCCTAAATAGGAAGTATCTGCTTGCAGGAGCATCTCTGTGTGGCGGCAAGGCATATGCGCTTCTGGAACAGTTTTTCCGAAAAATTGTAAAAGAAGCGACCGGACAGGAGCAGCCATTATACAAAGTAATGGAAAAGATGGCAAGAACAGGGAGAGACCAGAATAGTGAAAGAACTGAAAGTCGAAAGATTAAAGTTGAAACAACATTTGACGGTACGCGGGTAGAGCCGGAAAAAAGCGGCAGTATTACTCAGATGTGTTCCGAAAACTTTACGCCTGAAGATTTCTGCTATGGTGTTCTGAAGGGAATGAGCACAGAATTGTATCAGATGTATATGACTATTCAGAAAGGAACCGGCATAAAGATCAGGCGCATGATTGGTTCAGGGAATGGACTGAGAAAAAATCCGGTACTGTGTGAAATGATTGAAGATATGTTCAAGGCAGAACTTGTTCTGGCAGAATGTGAAGAGGAAGCTGCGACAGGAGCGGCAATGAGCAGTAGTATGTAGAACTATAGCAACTCCCCCAGATAATAAAATGAAGCAGTGAAATACTGGAATTTGAGGAAAGGGGCTGTCCTGAAAATAGACAGCTCCTTCTTTACTGTCCGATTTATTGTATGTTATTTTTCGACATGTTCTGATATATTTTGGAGCATGCCGGAAAATTTTATGAAAACTGCAAAAAAAATCAGGAAAAAAAAGACAGCATTTTAAACGCTATGGAAAAAATGCAATTTTTGAAAAAACAATTATTGTAATAATCTCCCGGACGTGACATAATAAGAATGGAAAAGTAAAAAGCAGGTTAAATTCTGATTAGAAACAGGTAAAATAACCTGCTTACATTATGCGCCGATTTTCTGAGATGAGATGGGAAATCAGGCAGACGACAAAGGAGAAAATAATGGGAATTTTTTCAATGATATTGTCATTACTGAGCGGAGTAGCGTTATTCCTGTTCGGTATGTCATTGATGGGCGACGGCCTGAAAATGGTTGCCGGAAATAAGCTGGAAGCTTTCCTGTATCGAATGACAAACACACCGCTGAAGGGAGTTGCTCTGGGTACTGGTGTTACCAGCGTGATTCAGTCTTCTTCTGCCACAACCGTTATGGTCATTGGTTTTGTTAACTCAGGTATGATGAAACTGAAACAGGCCATCGGTATTATCATGGGAGCCAATATCGGAACCAGTATTACCGGATGGATCCTCTGTCTTTCTTATATTGACGGAAAGAACGGAATTGCGAAGATTTTATCTACAGCAACAATTTCAGCAGTAGTAGCGATTATTGGTATTATCCTTCGCATGGCATGTAAGCGTTCCGTGCATAAAAATATCGGTAATATCATGCTTGGTTTTGCAATCCTGATGACAGGTATGCAGACAATGAGCGGTGCTGTTTCACCACTGAAGGACAGCCCCACATTTACAAACATGCTGACAATGTTTTCCAACCCGCTGATAGGTATTCTGGTAGGTATTGCATTTACCGCAGTGTTGCAGAGTGCATCTGCCACAGTCGGTGTATTGCAGGCGTTATCTGTAACAGGTATCCTGACATTCTCCAGTGCATTCCCGATCGTTCTTGGTATCGGTGTAGGTGCTGCCTGTCCGGTCCTGATCTCAGCCATCGGTGCTAATAAAAATGGTAAACGTACAGCACTTGTTTACTTGATCAACGACCTGTTTGGCCTGATACTCTGGTCTGTGATCTTCTATACAGTAAATGCTATCGTACATTTCGGATTTATGGATATGATCATGTCACCGGTTTCCATTGCTTTACTGAATACTGTATTCCGTGTGGCAACAGTGTGTGTTCTCTTCCCATTCATACCGAAGATTGAACAGCTGGTGTGCTGGCTTGTGAAAGACAGTGCAGAGGAGCTGGAAGATGAGGCAGATTTCGACCTTCTGGAAGAACGTCTCTTGAACTATCCTGCACTTGCAATCGGACAGTGTCACCGTGCCATGAGCGGTATGGCAAGGAAGCTTCGTAAGAATGTTAACCGTGCCATGAACCTTCTGAACGAATATCAGCAGGATAAATTTGACAAGGTACAGAGAAAAGAGAACCTGATCGATAAATACGAAAGCCGTCTTGGGGAATATCTGATGAAGCTCACAAAGCATGAGATGAACAGTGCCCAGACAAGGCAGGCATCCCTTTATCTTCATACCATCAATGACTTTGAGAGAATCGGTGACCATGCATCCTACATTGCCTATATGTCCAGTGAAATGCATGATAATCACACTAACTTCTCACAGGAAGCCTGGGATGAGCTGAATGTAGTAATGGAAGCAGTTCGTGAGGAGATTAACCTTACCTGTCGTGCGTTCCTCAATGATGACAAAGAGATGGCACAGAGAGTTGCACCTCTTGGAATGATTATCACATCCTTATGCAATGAGCTGAAGATGCATCATGTAGAGCGTCTGAGTAACGGCAATTGCGGACTGGAAGAGGGAACTGTATATACAGACATTCTCAACAGCTTTAACCGTATTGCAGCACATTGTGCAAGTGCAATGGTAGCTCTCCTTAAGAGCGGAGACGAGAATCCGGATATGCATATCCATGATTCCAAGATTTACCCATCTGACAGCGTGGAATATTATACATACTTCAAGGAATATCGCCAGAAGTATGAAATCGTAAAGAACGAGGAACACATGCGAAGCATGGAACCAGAAGAAGTAGAATAATACTTTTATACTACAAAGCAATAAATATATATGATATAATGACAGCAGATGATCTGGAAACGGATGTCTGCTGTTTTTTCGTTATAGTTGCCGGGCGTGCAGATGGTGGGAATGATTTTTCGAATACGCTTTGGAGTGCGCAGGCAAAGGAGCCGGCAGGCAGGATCATTTTTGCAAACACAACAACCCCAAAGGAGGAAGTAATTATGTTATTCGACAGCAGAACAGTTTATCTCGGTGCATCCAGGGACAAATATGAGCAGTATTGTAAAGCCTTAGATTCAAAGAAAATCAAATACAAAACAAAGAGAGTTAACCACGAAGAAAAAATGACAGCCCCGGGCAGGGGAATCGTCCGCAGCATGGGTGGGAACTTTGGAACAGATAAAACATTGTATGAAATCATGGTCGGAGAGAAAGATTACGACAATGCAATGGGGATTCTGACAGCACTGAAGTAGACGGAATCTATCCTGAAGAAGAAAGTATGCAAAAAAGTGTGCAAGATAGTGTGCAAGATAACGGAAATTCTGGAGGTGTTTTTGTGGGAGAATATAAACCGCCATTTACAATAACAAATGAGATATTATCATATGTGTCTTCAATTTCTGAAAAAATAGGGCGAATCACGGCAATCAGAAGTCTGGAAACGAAACCGCACCTGAGAAAGAATAACCGAATTAAATCTATTCATTCATCTTTAAAAATAGAAGCGAATTCTCTTTCTCTGGGGCAGGTTAGGGATGTAATTAATGGCAGGCTTGTACTGGGGGAACAGAAAGAAATACAGGAAGTTAAAAATGCATATGCGGCGTATGAAAGCCTTTCGGAAATTAATCCCTATAGTATAAAAGATTTAAAGAAATTTCATGGGATTATGACAAAATATCTTGTGGAAGAATGTGGGGAGTTTCGCCATGGAGAAGAGGGAGTCTTTAATGGAGATGAATGTATTTTTATGGCACCTCCGGCGCAATTTGTACCGCAGCTTATGGATGAACTGTTTGAATGGATGAAGAAATCAAGGAATAGTGTTCATCCATTGATTATGAGCAGTGTATTTCATTATGAGTTTGTCTTTATTCATCCATTTGCTGATGGTAATGGAAGAATGGCAAGATTATGGCACACTGCGATTTTAGCTAAATGGAAACCTGTATTTGAGTTTATTCCAATCGAAAGTCGGATTGAAAAATTTCAGGATGAATATTATGATGCGATTGCCAGATGTCATGTTTCAGGAGAATCTACCATTTTTATAGAGTTTATGTTGTCACAGATAGACAGGATTCTGGAAGATATTTCGCTTCAGATGAATGAAGAAAATGAACAGTTTTCAGAAACTGTCAGGAAAATGCTTGAAATCATGGAGTATGATACGCCTTATACAAGAAAAACACTTATGGAAAAACTGGGGTTAAAGTCCAGAGATGGATTCCGCAGAAATTATTTGCAACCCGCACTTGAGATGAATTTGATCCAAATGACATTACCAGATAAACCGAATAGCAGAAATCAGCGATATATGAAAGTATGAATAGCAGGAAGCTTATCTGATTTATAGCAATCTATAGCAATTCCATAAAATAATGCAAGCAATCCAGCCCATCATAGTGTGAAGTCCTGCGTCAGATATCTTTCTTGTCTTTCGCACTCTGCTGAACTGTCTTGATTGCATTATTTATAAGGATTGCTATAGTTAAACGGATTGAATAAATTTCTCTACATAATGCAGAGCCGCTCCGATTGCCGGTGTATATTGTCCGTTGGTACCGACCAGAATCTGTGTTTTATCCAGTATGAATGGTGCGGCTGTATGGAGATGCTCTGCCAGATATTCAATATCTTCTTCTGTAAAATAAGGTGCCAGATATCCGCTGAGGATGATCGGTGCATCGATAACAAGGTTAAGATTCTTCATGGCAAATGCCAGATGGTTTAAAAAATCTTTCCAGATCTGTATGATCTGGGGAGATTTTTTTTCGCGCAGAAGAGGGAAAAATTCTTTGGCAGGAATACCTGCAGCCTGTTCCAGTGCATTGGCAGAGCAGTAGGTTTCCAGGCAGCCACGGTTGCCGCAGTAGCAAAGTGGGCCGTCGGGATTAATACATATATGTTCAAGAGTTCCGCTGTGCATGGAGATCCCCTGATGAATCTGATGATTGGTAATGATGCCGCCGCCCAGATTTCGGTTCAGCAGGATGATAACAGCACTGTCAAGCTCAGGATGATTCCATAATTCAAGGAACGCAGCTGATTTCGAATCATGTTCCAGATAACAGGGATATGGAAGATATCTGGAAAAATCATCCAGTTTCATGCCTGCGTTATTCATGATATCTCCATATAGTACAGTGGTATGATCCGGGGATGTGATACCCTGTGTGGCAATGGAGATACCAAGAACTTTGTCATTGTCATACTGGCGCGATGAGATGAATTCCTTTACTGCGTCAGTAACCTGTTTATAGTAATCCGGTGTGTTGGAATATGGAAGCGGAATGGTGTCTGTATAGAAAGCATTTCCATACAAATCTACAGCGGTAATATGAAACATTCCTTTTAAAATACCGATACCAATGGAAATTTTAAAATCTGATACAATCTGAAGGGCGTTTGCCTTTCTTCCACCGGTGGATTCAAAGAAACCATTTTTTTCAATAAGACCTTCCTGCTCCAGAAGATTCAGGTTCTGGCTGACAGTGGATAAACCCATCTGCAGTTCCTGAACGATCTGTAGCTTGGAGGTCGTTTTTTTTCTGTAAATGTACTGGTAAACCTTTGATTTATTTATTTTCTTGAGACTAATGTTGGTCAATCCCTTTTCACTCATAATATTCTCCTGATTATGTTACAAGATAATGTTAAGTTTCAGTTTTATTGTAGCATAGAACGAAAAAAAAACAATAAAAATATCCGGCACGATCAGCAACATCAATTTGTCAGCACACTATAGTAAAATAGACAAAAAAGTTGTTTGAAAATTAGAATTTCTGTCAATGGATTTTTTAAAATAAAAGATATATACTCAACTTACAGTTAAGATATAAACGTAAGTAAAAAACATAACAACAAACAATAAGTATCGAATAAGACAAATAAGGAGGATATAACATGAAATTATCAATCAATGGAATCAAGGAACAGGAAGCATGGAAAAAGGCAGGAATCGCTCTTCCGGGTTATGATGTAGAGGCTGCCTCTGAGAATGCAAAGGAGAATCCGGTATGGGTTCACTTTGGTATCGGAAATATTTTCCGTGTGTTTATCGGTGGAATTGCAGATGGTCTTCTGGAAGAGGGAGTTCTGGATCGTGGGATTACCTGTGTGGAAACCTTTGATTATGATGTAGTAGATAAGATTTATGATCCAT
>ERZ825137.5232-NODE-5232-length-12202-cov-6.813123_pt1 | contig 12202 bp, 9 predicted proteins | sample MGYA00519873_ERZ825137 | MGnify/ENA primary metagenome ERZ825137 (study PRJEB31778, sample SAMEA3449190) | human gut metagenome | biome: human gut; feature: human-associated habitat; material: faeces | place: United Kingdom | collected 2010/2012 ... | reverse complement strand
CGCATTGGTCAGTCCTCCTCGTTGGTTTTTTCCGGCGCAGCGTGAAAATACTGCCAGACCGCCCGGGCCGCGGCGCTGGGCACGACCTTCATCAGGGCGGGCAGGCTGGCGGCCCGAATGGCCTTCACGCTGCCGAACGATTTGAGTAGTTGTTTTCTGCGGGCCGGCCCGATGCCCGGAATTTTTTCCAGGGCGGAGCCGAGGCCCGTTTTCGTGTGTCGTTTGTGATGGTACCCCACGGCGGAGCGGTGGGTCTCCTCCTGGATCTGCCCGATGAAGGCAAACAGGGCCGGGGCCCCCTGGATGCCGATCTCCCGCCCCTCCGGCGTGACCAGGGCGCGGGTCCGGTGCCGGTCGTCCTTCACCATACCGAATGTCGGAATGTCCAGGCCGTACTGCTCCATCGCCCGCCGGGCCACGGCCGCGTGGGTCTGGCCGCCGTCGATGAGCAGCAGGTCCGGGTGGCGGGCAAAGCGCTCGTCCCCGTCGATCTCCCGCTTGAACCGGCGGGAGATGACCTGGTCCATGGACGCATAATCGTCCGGCCCGTCCAGATCCCGCAGAAGGAAATAGCGGTAGGCGCTCTTCTTCGGCTTGCCGTCCGCAAAGACGGTCATGGCCGCGACAATATCCGAAGCGCCTGTGTTGGAAATGTCATAGGCTTCGATCCGACCCGGCGGCTCCGGCAGGCCCAGCTTTTCCGCCAGCAGGCGCAGCACGCTTGCCGTGCGCTCTGCCTTCGTCGTCATGCGTTCGCACTCCGTCCGGGCGTTCTCCTGGGCCATGCGGATGAGGTCGGCCTTGGCCCCCCGCTGGGGCGTGACCAGCTCCACTTTTCGCCCGGCCTGGTGGGAGAGCAGGCGGCTGATGTGCGGCGCTTCCTCCAGGTTCTCCGGCAGCAAAATTTGCTTGGGCAGCAGGCCCCTGGCCCCGTAAAACTGGGTCAGGAACGCCGACAAGATCTCCTCCGCCGGCTCTCCCCCGGTGGGGAAGACCTCCAGGTCCCGCCCGGCCAGCTCACCCCCCTGGAAGTGGAGGACAGCCACGCCGCTGCGGACCTGACCGGTATACAAGCCCAAAACGTCGGTGTCCGCCAGAAAACCCGCCACGACCTTCTGCCGCTTGCCCAGCAGCGTAATGGCTTTCAGCCGATCCCGCAGGGCGGCGGCCCGCTCGAACTCCAGGGCCTCGGCGGCTTCCTCCATCTGCTCCCGCAGGTCCTTTTCCACCTGGCCGAACTTGCCCTCCAAAAGGCGGATGGCCTGGGCCATGGCCTCCTGGTGCTGGCTGCGCGGCATCTCCTTGCGGCAGTAGCCGTCGCAAAGGCCCATGTGGAAGTTGAGGCAGGGCCGCTCCTTCCCTATATCCTGCGGGAGCCGCCTGGTGCAGGTACGGAGTTTCCACAGCTTATGGATCAGGTCGATGGTATCCTTCACCGCCCCGGCACTGGTATAGGGGCCGAAATACCGGCACTTATCCTTCTTCATGGTCCGTGAAAACAGGACTCTGGGGAAGGCCTCGTCCATGGTCACCTTGATATAAGGATACGTTTTGTCATCCTTTAACATGGTGTTGTACCTGGGACGGTGCTCCTTGATCAGATTGCACTCCAGAACAAGTGCCTCCAGTTCAGAGTCCGTAATAATGTACTCAAATCTGGTAATATGTGTAACCATCCGTTCAATCTTGGCACCTTTATTACGACTGCTCTGGAAATACTGGCGCACCCGGTTTTTCAGGCTTATGGCCTTTCCCACGTAAATGATCTCGTCATGCCTGTCGTGCATGATATAAACTCCCGGCGAAGCTGGGAGTTTTTTCAGTTCCTCTTCTATATTAAAACCGTTCTCGTCTTTCTCTGTCAACGCAGCCGCTCCCCATCAAATTTTTTCAGCATCCGCACATGCTGGCGGATCCCGGAGATCTGCTCTGCCGCCGAATCCCCCTGGGGGCGGATATCCAGGACCATACAGATATCGTCCACTTCCTTCTGCCCCGCCTTCTGGGAAAGCCTGGCCAGAGCCTCCAGCATCTTATCGTAATCCCTCACATCCATGGCGTCAAAAAACTCCAGGAGATGGGGATTCATGGGCTTCTCCTCCTCAGGTTCTTCCCCGGCCTGGATCCCCGGTCCGTCACCCATCCGGCATCCCGGCTCCGTCACCCGCTCAAACCGGTAATCCTGGTCCGCATCCGGATATTTTTCCCGGTCCACCTCTTCCATGAACAGGGACAGGGGCCGGACCCAGACCTTAAACTCCCCGTAAAGGGCCTGGTAGACCACCATGGCCTCTCCCGTTTCGGAGTGGGAGGCAACAGCCACGATCTGATACATCTTATTTTTAAAGTGCCGGTAAAACTCTCCCGGCGCTGGTAATCTTCTCTGCTCCATCTGCTCCTCCCTACTGGGCCTCTTCCTTAAAATGATACCGGTTGGCGGCACTCCACAGCATCCACTCATCGTAGCCGGCATCCTTTACGGCCTGGATCTGCCTCTGGACCTCATTATATCCATAGGGGATATAGTTTCCTTCCCCCAGGTACGAGGCTGTGAAATCCTGGAGCCAGGGCCGGACAATGGCCTGGCTGCTCACATGGCCGTCGGCCTCCGCCGCCTGGTCCATGACCATCTGGGACTTTTTAAGCGCCTCCAGCACCGTCTCATAGGGCATGGTATCCGGATGCTCCAGGCCAAAATTCCCCGGCCCGTAATGGGACGGGTAGATCATGGGACAGATATAATCCAGATGCTTGGCCATCTCCGTATAGACCTGGCCCACGGCCTGGGCGTCGATGTCGCTGCCGATGATCGTTCCAAATACATCGGCGGACACAAAAAGCCCCTGGGAAGCCAGATTTTCATAGGCATACTTTACAAATTCCGTGATCACGTCGGTCTTGCTGCGCCCGCCGGTCACCGCCTCGTCAAAGACCACATCCCTCATGGTCCCCTCGGTGGAAAACCGGATGTAATCGAACTGGACCTCGTCGAAGCCGGCCTCCTTTGCTTCCGTTCCCACCTCCACCAGGTAGTCCCAGACCTCCTTCCGGTAGGGATCCACCCAGGCCATCCCCTGCCGGTCCCTGTAAAGGCTCCCATCAGCCAGATGCAGGCTCCACTCCGGCTTTTTCTCCGCCAGCCAGGGATCCCTGAAGGCCACCACCCGAGCGATCACATACAGGCCCCGTTCCTTCAAAGATGCGATGAGTTCCTTCATATCCTGGACATAGGGACGGCAGGCGCCGATCTCCGATGCCACCGGCGAATCCACCGGACAGGTGATCCGGCCCTGGTCATCCTTAAAGTCAATGACCACCGTATTGATCTCCGTCCCGGCGGCGCTGTCTAAAATATTCTGGAACAGCTCCGTACTTCCAGCCATAGGGCCGGAAATATAGATCCCACGTACCTTCACGGCTTCCCTTCCAGGCAGCGCCGGATTGTTCTCATCCACGATCCTTAAGGATACAGTCCTGTTTTTATCCGGTCCCACATTTTCAATGACCTTGATCCCGCTGGTCTCCTCCTCAACAGGAGCCTCCTCCACAGTTTCTGTCTCCGCCGGACTGGTCTCTTCCTCCGATGCAGGCCTGGAGCAGCCGGTCAGGGCCAGAAGACCGGCCATGGAAAATGCAAATAACCATTTTTTCATCGTATCGTTCCTTTTCACAAGCAGCTTTCTGCGTATTTTTTTCCGTTATCTCTATACTAACATAAGTATGGGCATTTAGGAAAGAAAAAAATTCAAAAAACCTCTGTTCAAAACCTCCTTTTTGTACGATAATAGGAATGTATGTGAAAATCTATGGCAGATCACAGGAGGAGGAGCATAAAGAAACATGAGAAAACTAGGATTTGACAACAACAAATATCTGGCCATGCAGTCCGATCACATCCGTGAGCGGATCAGCCAGTTTGGAGATAAACTGTACCTGGAATTCGGTGGAAAGCTTTTTGACGACTACCATGCCTCCCGGGTGCTTCCGGGCTTTGAGCCCGACAGTAAGCTGCGGATGCTGATGCAGCTTTCCGATCAGGCGGAGATCATCATTGCCGTCAGCGCCGCCGATATCACGAAAAACAAGATCCGCTACGATCTGGGCATCACCTACGATGTGGACGTTCTGCGGCTCATCCACGCCTTTACGGACCGGGGGCTCTATGTGGGAAGCGTAGTCATCACCCACTACTCCGACCAGCCGGCCATCCTCCAGTTTAAGACAAAGCTGGAAAAAATGGGGATCCGGGTATACCGCCACTACACCATCGACGGCTATCCCAGCAATATCCCCCTGATCGTCAGCGACGACGGCTTTGGAAAAAACGACTATATCGAGACAGAACGGCCTCTGGTGGTGGTAACGGCTCCCGGTCCTGGAAGCGGGAAAATGGCCACCTGCCTTTCCCAGCTCTATCATGAAAATAAGCGGGGCATCAAGGCCGGCTATGCGAAATTTGAGACCTTCCCTGTCTGGAATCTTCCATTAAAGCATCCGGTGAACCTGGCCTACGAGGCGGCCACTGCCGACCTCGCGGACGTGAACATGATCGACCCGTTCCATCTGGAGGCCTATGGCAAGACCGCGGTCAACTACAACCGCGACATTGAGATCTTCCCCGTGGTCAACGCCATGTTTGAGCTGATCGCAGGCAAGAGCCCCTACCACTCTCCCACCGACATGGGCGTGAATATGGCAGGCAACTGCATCGTGGATGACACGGCCTGCTGCGAAGCTTCCCGCAACGAGATCGTCCGCCGCTACTTCAAGGCCCTGTGCGACCTCAAAAACGGCGCACAGATCCAGAGCGAAGTCTACAAGCTGGAGCTGCTGATGAATCAGGCCGGACTGACCCTGGGCAGCCGCCCGGTGGAGCAGGCCGCCCATGCAGTCTCTGAAAAGACCGGCGGTGCCCCCGCCGCTGCCATTGAGCTGCCGGACGGCACCGTTGTCACCGGCAAGACCGGCCCCCTGCTGGGTGCCGCTTCCTCCGCTCTGCTCAACGCGCTGAAAAAGCTGGCCGGCATCGACCAGGAGCTTGACCTCGTTTCTGCCGCCGCCATCGAGCCCATCCAGACCCTCAAGACCAACTATCTGGGCAGCAAGAACCCCCGTCTGCACACCGACGAGATCCTGATCGCCCTGTCCAGCTCGGCCGCGCAGAATCCCACTGCTGCAGCCGCCCTCAAGCAGCTCTCCCACCTGAAGGGCTGCGATATGCACTCCACCGTCATCCTGTCCAGCGTGGATATGGATACCGTGAAGAAGCTGGGCATGTATCTGACCTGCGAGCCCGCCTATGAGGAAGCAGACCGGATGTACCACAAGAAGTAAAAAATAATGACCCTCTCTGTCATTGCTTTGCACTGCCGTCTTTCCCCAAGGGCTAGGCGGCCGCATCTGCGCGACGGAGAGGGTCATTTTTATTTCCGGGTCTGTTCCCAGTAGGCTCCCATGCTCTGGCCGGGCTGGTCGGTGACATCATCGTTCAGATAGTCTGCAAGGCCAAATGCTTCCGGCTTCCAGCTGCGGGCAGCATCCACGGTGGGGTATTCCACCTCAGCGTACCAGAACGCAGTGGGCTGGCCCTCATCCACATGGTTCACCTCCAGCACAAGGCCATCGGGCAGGGCGTAGCTTCTGCGGATCTTCCCGATCAGGGGCTTGCCGATGATCTTTGTTTCCAGTTCATCAAACAGTTTCTTGTCGATGGGGCGCTCGATCTCCTCCCGTGCAAGCCCGCTTCCGGACTTGAAGCAGAGGATATAGGCCGTCTCGCCGCCCTTGAGCGCCTCCTCCCGGATGCGCACGGTGGGCCGCACGCTGATATATCCCTGCCGCATGGCAAACTCTTCCTTGAGCGGCAGAGCCGGGAGATTTCCGCCCTCCGGCCAGCCGTTCACCATCCATTTGCGTTCGATCTCCATGACGTTTTCCTCGTTTCTGTGTTTTTGTATTTATTCTAGCACGTTTTTATGTTAGAATAAATATCAGTATGAAATTTTAGCATCCTCACCCTCTCAGTCAATGCCTGACGGCATTGCCAGCTCCCCCAAAGGGGGAGCCAAGAGCCGCTCTGTATTCAAGCTTGATGAGACTGAATCGAAAATCGCCAAAGGCTCTCCCTTTGGGAGAGCTGGCGAGCGGAGCGAGACTGAGAGGGTGAGCCAGTTATAACAGGAGCAACTATGAAATCTTCTCGCAATTACCCCGTTTACACCGTCAACAAACACGCCGAGGGCCTGCTGGTGGGCGGCCACCCCTGGGTGTACGAAAACGACATCCAGAGTTCCCCGGAAGCAGAGCCTGAAAACGGCACGCTGGTCGATGTGGTCAGCACAAAGGGTGCCTATCTTGGCACCGGTTTTCTCTCACTGAAAAGCAAGATCCGGGTGCGGCTCATCTCCCGCAACGCCAACGACACCTTCGATGCCGCTTTCTGGAAGCGCCGTGTCGAATACGCCTGGGCCTACCGTAAGACTGTGCTGGAGCCCGCCGACCTGACCGCCTGCCGTGTCATCTTTGGCGAGGCTGACCAGTTCCCGGGCCTGACTGTGGACCGGTTCAACAATATCCTTGTCACCCAGACCCTGAGCGTGGGCATGGAAAAGCTCAAGCCCATCCTCTTCCCCCTGCTGGCAGAAGTCCTGCGTGCTGACGGCCAGACCATTGAGGGCATCTACGAGCGCAACGACGAGGCCCTGCGGGCCAAGGAGGGCCTGGCACAGAACAAGGGCTGGTTTGACCTGCCCGGCGAGACGCACCCCGACAGCACCCAGACTGAGATCTGCGAGAACGGCGTGTTCTACCACGTCGATTTTGAGAACGGCCAGAAGACCGGCTTTTTCCTCGACCAGAAATACAACCGCCGGGCTGTGGCCCGCATTGCTGCCGGTCACACTGTGCTGGACTGCTTTACCCACACCGGCAGCTTTGCGCTGAACGCCGCCAAGGGCGGGGCTGCCCGGGTCACTGCCGCTGACATCAGCGTCGAGGCCATTGCCATGGCCCAGCGGAACGCCCAGCGCAACAACCTGACCAACATGGATTTTCTCTGCGAGGACACCTTTGAGCTGCTGCCCCGGCTGGAAAAAGAGGGCCATCCCTACGACTTTATCATCCTTGATCCGCCGGCCTTTACCAAGGCCCGCCGCACGGTGGAGAACGCCATGCGCGGCTATAAGGAGATCAACTACCGCGCCATGAAGCTGCTGCCCCGGGGCGGCTATCTGGCCACGGCCAGCTGCTCTCACTTTGCCACCGAGGAGCTGTTCATCAAGATGCTGCACGCCGCCGCAAAGGATGCCCACCGGCAGCTGCGGCAGATCGAGGTGAAGCAGCAGGCCCCGGATCACCCCATCCTGTGGGGCGTGCCCGAGACCAATTACCTGAAGTTCTTCCTGTTCCAGGTGATCTAAAAGTAATACCAAATACGATATCTCCCAAAAAAACGAGAACGTGTTTGTGCAGAATCGTCAGTTTTGTCAATTGCCTTTTGAGCCGTTCCGGGATATAATCAAACCATAGACAGCAACGGCGCTGTGGGTCACCTCCTGACTCGCAGCGCCGTTTTTGTTAAAAAGCTTTTCGCTGTTTCCGGGCCGCAGTTCGGCGGCGGGAGACAGTTTCGGAAGGGACAGACATAAGATCAAGTAAGGAGTAGGATTTATGGCAGCAAATGTTATGGAAATCTACGGCAGCAAGGTCTTTAACGAGCATGTAATGAAGGAGCGCCTGCCGAGCGCTACTTACAAGAGCCTGGAGCGCACCCTGCACAAGGGCGCACCCCTGGATATCGAGGTGGCAAACGTTGTGGCCAGCGTGATGAAGCGCTGGGCCATGGAGCTGGGTGCCACCCACTACACCCACTGGTTCCAGCCGTTGACCGGCATCACCAGTGAGAAGCACGACGGCTTTGTGAGCCCCGTGGGCGACGGCACCGCCATCATGGAGTTCTCCGGCAAGGAGCTGGTGCGCGGCGAGCCCGATGCTTCCTCCTTCCCCTCCGGCGGCCTGCGTGCCACCTGCGAGGCCCGCGGCTACACCGCATGGGACCCCACCAGCTACGCTTTCGTGAAGGATGACGTGCTGTGCATCCCCACCGCTTTCGTCAGCTACACCGGCGAGGCACTGGACAAAAAGACTCCCCTGCTGCGCTCCATGAACGCACTGTCCGGTCAGGCCATCCGCATCCTGAAGCTGTTTGGCAAGGATGTTGATTACGTCTCCACCACCGTCGGCCCCGAGCAGGAGTACTTCCTTGTCAAGAAGGAGGATTACGAGGCACGTCAGGATCTGATCCTCACCGGCCGCACTCTGTTCGGTGCTCCCTCTGCCAAGGGTCAGGAGCTGGAGGAGCATTACTTCGGTGTCATCCGTCCCGAGGTCTCCGCATTTATGAAGGAGCTGGACGAAGAGCTGTGGAAGCTGGGCGTTCCTGCCAAGACCAAGCACAACGAAGTGGCTCCCTGCCAGCATGAGCTGGCCCCCATCTTCGACACCACCAATGTTGCCATTGACCACAACCTGCTGACCATGGAGATGATGAAGAAGATCGCTCCCAAGTACGGTCTGGTCTGCCTGCAGCACGAGAAGCCCTTTGAGGGTGTGAACGGCAGCGGCAAGCACAACAACTGGTCCATGTCCACCACCCACGAGAATCTGCTGGACCCGGGCGACACGCCCATGGAGAACCTGCAGTTCCTGGTATTCCTGGCTGCTGTCATCAAGGCAGTGGACGAGTACGCCGATCTGCTGCGCACCTCCGTTGCCACCCCGGGCAATGATCACCGTCTGGGTGCCAACGAGGCTCCCCCGGCCATCATCTCGATCTTTGTGGGCGAGGAGCTGGAAGCTGTTATCGATGCCATTGCATCTGATTCTCCTTATGCCGGTCCCGTCAAGATGAAGATGGATCTGGGCGTGGATGTCCTGCCCAAGTTCAGCAAGGACACCACCGACCGCAACCGCACCTCTCCCTTCGCCTTCACCGGCAACAAGTTCGAGTTCCGTATGCCCGGTTCTGCTGAGAACCTGAGCGATGCCAACACCATCCTGAACACTGCTGTTGCCAAGGAGCTGAAGGGCTACGCCGACGAGCTGGAGGGCGCTGAGGACTTTACCAGCGCTGCCATTGCTCTGATCAAGCGCACCATCCGTGACCACCGCCGTGTGATCTTCAACGGCAACGGCTACACCGCCGAGTGGGAAGAGGAAGCAGCACGCCGCGGCCTGCCCAACAAGAAGAACACGCCCGCCGCTCTGCCCGCACTGATCGACCCGAAGAACATCCAGCTGATGGAGGATTTCGGTGTCCTGACCAAGATCGAGATGGAAAGCCGTTACGAGGTCGAGATGGAGCACTACTCCAAGATCATCAACATCGAGGCTCTGACCATGCTGGAGATGGCCCGCAAGCAGCTGCTGCCCGCCATCAATGCCTACATGAGCGAGGTTGCCAACACCGCTGCATCCAAGCTGGCCGTCAGCGAGGCCATCAGCGTGCGCAGCGAGACCAAGACCCTCACCCGCCTGTCCACCGATGCCGATGCCATGAGCGATGCCATCGATGCCCTGCAGGCTGCCGTGGATACCGCTGAGGCCATGACCGATGAGAGTGCCAAGGCTGTCTCCTTCCACGATGACGTTCTGCCCAAGATGGATGCTCTGCGCGCCGCTGCTGACGATGCCGAGACCATCTGCGGTGAGGACTACTGGCCTCTGCCCAGCTACAGCAAGATGCTCTACTACGTCTGATCTTTCTGACATAGCTTGATAAGCATCGCTGGGTTGTTGGATTTTTAAGCCATTCCCCTTTTCCTATTTCTTACACCAGCCTAAAGACCTGCTTTGCGCATACGAAGCAGGCCTTTAGGCGTTTTTTAAGGACGCAAGCTGATTTTTCCAGTTTTGCACTGATGTGCCATTCGCCGCACCCTGCGGCTCGGAGGGAACCACTATGAGCTATAATACCCAACAGGACATCCTTGATTTTGTGGAGGACAACAACGTCAAATTCGTCCGCTTTGCCTTCTGCGATATCTTTGGCACCCAGAAAAACATCGCCGTGCTTGCCAGCGACCTGCCCAAGGCCATGGAGGATGGTGTCTGCTTTGACGGCAGTTCCATTGCCGGTTTTATGAAGGTGGAGGAGAGCGATCTTGTGCTCCGGCCCGATCTTTCCACCGTGACCATCCTGCCCTGGCGGCCCACCGAGGGCCGGGTGATGCAGTTCTTCTGTGACGTGGAAAAGCCGGACGGCGCTGCCTTTGGCGGCAACTGCCGCGGCTTCCTGCGCCAGATGAGCCGCAGCTTCCGCAAGCTGGGCCTGACCTGCAACGTGGGGGCCGAGTGCGAGTTCTACCTGTTTGAGAATGACGACCGGGGCCGCCCCACCCGCATCCCCATCGACTTTGGCGGCTACTTTGATGTAGCCCCGCTGGATGCAGGTGAGAACCTGCGCCGGGACATCTGCCTGACCATGGAGCAGATGGGCATGAGCCCCCAGCACAGCCATCACGAGAGCGGCCACGGCCAGAATGAGATCGACTGCCACTACGCCGGCCCCCTGAAAACAGCCGACCATGTAATGATGTTCAAGCAGATCGTGCGGGCTGTTGCCATGCGCAACGGCATCCACGCCAGCTTCCTGCCCAAGCCCCTGCCGGATCAGGCAGGCAGCGGCCTGCACATCAACCTTTCGCTCTGCATGGACGGCCGCAATCTGTTTGAGGGCGACATTGCCCCGGACAGCATTGCAGGCAGCTTTATGGCGGGTGTTCTGGCCCACAGCCGGGAGCTGACCGTGTTCACCAATCCCCTGCCCAACAGCTACCAGCGCTTTGGCTGTGACGAGGCCCCCCGCTATGTGAGCTGGAGCCGCCAGAACCGCAGCCAGCTGGTGCGCATCCCGCAGGTCAAGGGCAACAACTGCCGCATGGAACTGCGCAGCCCTGACCCTGCCTGCAACCCCTATCTGGCCGTGGGTCTGGTGCTGGCCGCCGGTCTGGATGGCATCGAGCACCGGATGGTGCTGCAGGCCCCCATCAACAAGAACCTGTTCGATCCCGCCGAGGCCGCAGGTCTTGGGCTGGAAAGACTGCCTTCCACGCTGGAGGAGGCCGTGCAGGCCGCGCAGGAGAGCGAATTTCTGCACCGCGTGTTGCCGGAAGAGCTTTCGCATCGGTACTATGAGGAAGAACTGAAGCGCTGTGCCGCCCTGAAAGCTGCCGCCGACCCAGCAGAGTACGAGCGGGTGCACTACTTCAACGCCATCTGAACCGCTTTTGAGGGAAAGTACGAAGGGGCAATGATTCGGCCCCTTGCCTGGATGTAAGAGAAAGGAGCGATTCAAATGGGACGTGCTCTGATCGTGAGCGCCGGAGCAAGCTCCAACGAGTACATCTCCGCGCGGCTGGCAGAGCTGGGATACACCCGGCCTACGATCATCCCCAGTGGTGCCGAGGCTCGGCGCAGGATGCTGGAATCCGATTTTGAGCTGATCGTGGTCAACGCGCCTCTGCCGGACGAGTTCGGCCACGAGCTGTGTTCCTCTGCCGTAGAAAAAACAGACGCAGGCGTGGTGCTGCTGGCCAAGGCAGCAGCCGCCGAGCAGCTGCTGACCCCCATGAGTGAGCAGGGGGTGTTGCTGCTGAGCAAGCCGTTCTCCAACACGCTGTTCCTGCAGGCCATCCATCTGGCCGCGGCCAGCAACCACCGCCTGCAGCTGCTCCGGCAGGAAAACGCGCGGATGCAGGAAAAGATCGCACAGGTACGGCTGGTCAGCCATGCAAAATGCTGTCTGGTGGAGCGGGAGCAGATGAGCGAGGATGCCGCCCACCGCTACATTGAAAAGCGCGCCATGGACACCCGGCGCAGCCGTGCAGAAATTGCACAGGAAATCCTTGATTCTTACGAGGATTAGGATTATAATTTGGTGTTGTATGTTTTGTTCCGGATGCGGTCGCATCCGTATTGGGAAAGAATGATCTCTGAAAGATAAATTAGAGGAGGACTGAACAAATGGCAAAATTCATCTTTGTGACCGGCGGTGTTGTCTCCGGTCTGGGCAAGGGCATCACGGCGGCTTCTCTGGGCCGCCTGCTCAAGTGCCGCGGACTGAAGGTCGCCAGCCAGAAGCTGGACCCTTATGTGAACGTGGACCCGGGTACCATGAGCCCCCTGCAGCACGGTGAGGTGTTCG
>ERZ825137.5228-NODE-5228-length-12206-cov-3.297259_pt1 | contig 12206 bp, 8 predicted proteins | sample MGYA00519873_ERZ825137 | MGnify/ENA primary metagenome ERZ825137 (study PRJEB31778, sample SAMEA3449190) | human gut metagenome | biome: human gut; feature: human-associated habitat; material: faeces | place: United Kingdom | collected 2010/2012 ... | reverse complement strand
TCTTGGACATCCACATACTTTTCTGTCAACGCAAGGAAAGCATCCAGATTGTCCTCCAGTTCCATCTGCTGGTCAACCCATTCTTCTGTTACTTCAATCTCAAGTTTCAGACGCTCCTGTTCTTCCTCGTAGCTCTGCGACATCTTCTGATACCGCTCCTGACTGAGGTTTCCCAGAACAGCGTCCTCATATGCCGGATTTTTCAAAAAACAGGCTAATAGCAGGACAACTCTGTTTCAAAAAACAGGACAACTTTTCGGAGGATGTAGATTTCTTCACATTCGCATGGTATAATTAAAGAAATCATTTTTGGCCTCGTTTTCCAGATCATAAAAAATGATCATTTTGGCGGATATCTGTAGTCCGCCCTGGTTTCAGGTTGCTTTTGGATGGGTACTATCATATCATATTTGTCCGGAATCGGCTATAAAACAGGGGATTTTTTTCTTGCACCGCTGTTTTTTTGTGATAAACTGTAAAAAAGACAGAAGAAAAGATAAACAAGAGGTGTGATATGCTGGAAAAATTTAACAGCTTTATGGAGAAATGGATGGCTTTTGTGACGCCGGCCTGTCTGCTTACGGGGGTACTGTTTCCGGATATTGCAAAGCATGGCGTGCCCTATGTGACGTATGCTTTTGCATTTATGACCTTTATCGGTGCGCTGAAATCCAGGTTCCGTGATGTAGCAGATGTGTTTAAGCGGCCGCTTCCGCTGATCCTGATGCTGCTGATCCTTCATGTGCTGGGACCGGTGGCCGCCTGCGGTCTGGGACATCTTCTGTTCCCGGGCAATATGAATTATATCACAGGAATGGTGCTGGAATTTTCCGTACCTGCAGCGGTGATCAGTCTGATGTGGGTATCCATTTATAATGGAAACAGTCCACTGTCACTTTCGCTGGTTGTGATCGATACGATCCTGGCTCCCTTTCTGATCCCGGCAGTATTGAAGCTCCTGGTGGGCTCCAGCGTAAAAATGGATACTGTGGGAATGATGAAGGAGCTGGTTTTCATGATCGCTCTGCCGGCAGTCCTTGCCATGTGCCTTAATGAAGTCAGCCATGGAAAGGTTATGGAGACCTGGCCGAAAAAGCTGGCGCCTTTTTCAAAAATGTGCCTGATCTTTGTGGTAACCTCTAACTCCTCCAAGGTTTCTCCTTATATGAAGCATCTTAATGGAGAACGGCTGGAGGTAGCAGCAGCGATCCTGGTCCTGGCAGCAGGGGGATATGCCATTGGCTGGATCATTGCCATTCTTACAAGGCAGAATAAAGCGGCAACGGTTTCCATGATCTATGGTTCCGGAATGCGGAACATCAGCGCCGGTGCGGTGATCGCGGGAGCGTATTTTCCGGCGGAAACATTATTTCCGGTTATGATCGGAACGTTATTTCAGCAGATCCTGGCGGCTTTTTACGGAAGTATGATGCGCCGGATCCAGACCGGACAGCAGGAAAGGGAGAAGGAGCATGGAGTTTCAGCATGAATTGATCATTCCCAATGAAGGATTTCCTTTTAAGCTTTTTCTTTTTGAAGGAAGAAACGGAAATTATGTAAGGGAAAAACACTGGCATACTTCGATCGAGATCTTTGCGGTGATGGAGGGGAGCCTTTATTTCTATATCGATGAGAAAGAGTATCCTCTGAAGGCAGGGGAGTTTCTGATCATTAATTCCAATGAAGTACATTCTATTCAGGCGCCAGTACGTAATGAGACCATCGTACTGCAGATCCCGCTGAAGCAGTTTTCGGATTATTTTACCGCTCAGAGATTTATCCGTTTTCGGAGCAGAAACGAAGAGTCTGAGGAAACAGACAGGCGGATGGTTTCTCTGATCCGGGAGATGTATCGGGTGTACGTATCCGGGGAAACGGGGTACGAATTCCGTATCAGGGCAGTGTTCTATGAAGTCCTTTATCTTATGGTTTCTGCATACAGGGAAACAGAGGTGGAGGAGAATGCGCTGAAGATCAGCCGCAGATTGGATGCTTTGTCAAAAATAACCACTTATATGCGGGAGCATTACAAGGAGGATCTCAGGCTTTCCGGACTTGCAGCCATGTTCGGATATTCCGATGCATATCTGTCAAGAATGTTCCGGAAATATGCGAAGGTCAATTTTAAGACATATTTACAGGATATCCGCATGGCATACGCCTATAAGGAGCTTTTGCATACAGATCATACCATCAGCTCTATCGCACTTGACAACGGGTTTGCAAGCAGCAGGGCTTTTTCCAGGGAATTTGTAAAGCGTTACGGGATCCTGCCGGGAAGAGTGGAGCGTCAGAATCATAAAAATGTCAAAAAAGTGCTATGAATGAGTCAAGAAAAGCGGCGAAAAGCATACCATGATGTGGTATGCTTTTTTCAGTTCAAAACGAAGATACAGAGAAGCTGTGAAACAGTAATTTTGTAAGGAGGGTTAAATCGTGAAAATTCAGAAAGTAACAGATCCGGCTTTCCGCAGATACGGAAAGGTTCTGGAGGGATACAATTTCGGTCCGCTTCTGAAGGAGATGAAGCATACACCGGTTCCGGAGGATGTGGTATATGTTCCGTCAGCAGAGGAGCTGGAAGCTCTCGATGTGGAAAAAGAGCTGAAAAACAGAGCGTTTGGTGGATTACCTGTCCAGATCGGATATTGCAATGGTCACAATAAAAAGCTGAATGCCCTGGAATATCATCGGAATTCCGAGATCAATGTAGCAGTGACAGATCTTGTACTGCTTATCGGACATCAGCAGGATATAGAAGAGGATCTTACATACGATACCTCAAAGGTGGAGGCATTTCTGGTACCGGCAGGAACCGGGATCGAGGTTTATGCCACAACGCTCCACTATGCACCGTGTCATGTGAATGAGAGTGGATTTCAGTGTGTAGTTGTTCTTCCAAGAGGAACCAACACAGAGATTGATTTTCCGATGTCAGAGGACGGAGAGGACGGTCTGATGACAGCCAGAAATAAATGGCTTATCGCTCATGAGGATGCGAAGATCGAAGGCGCATTCAATGGATTGAAGGGTGAAAATATCACACTTGACTGATTTTGGGTGAAGTGAATAGTTACAAACGAACAATAATATCACCGGTGGAAAATCTGCCGGATATAAAAAGGAGAATGAAGATTATGAACAACATGCCAGAAGTTAAGATCGGAATCGTTGCAGTCAGCAGAGATTGTTTTCCGGAAAGCCTTTCCGTAAACAGGAGAAAAGCTCTTGTAGAAGCTTACACAAAGAAATACGATGCAAAGGATATCTACGAATGTCCGGTCTGTATCGTAGAGAGCGAGATCCATATGGTACAGGCTCTGGAGGATATCAAAAAAGCAGGCTGTAACGCACTCTGTGTATATCTTGGAAACTTCGGACCGGAGATTTCTGAGACACTGCTTGCAAAACATTTTGACGGACCGAAGATGTTTGTCGCAGCTGCAGAGGAGACACAGGATAATCTGACACAGGGACGTGGAGATGCTTATTGCGGAATGCTTAACGCAAGCTACAATCTGAAACTCAGAGGAGTAAAAGCTTACATTCCGGAGTATCCGGTAGGAACAGCAGAGGAATGTGCTGATATGATCCATGAGTTCGAACCAATCGCGAGAGCAGTTGTTGGATTAAGTGACTTAAAGATCATCAGCTTTGGACCGCGTCCGTTAAACTTCCTTGCATGTAATGCACCAATCCAGCAGCTTTACAATATCGGAGTTGAGATTGAGGAAAACTCTGAACTTGACCTTTTCGAGGCCTATAACAAACATGAAGGTGATGAGAGAATTCCGGCCGTTGTAAAAGAGATGGAAGAAGAACTCGGAGCAGGAAATAAGAAACCGGAGATCCTTCCGAAACTGGCTCAGTATGAGATTACTTTGAAAGACTGGATCGAGGAGCACAGAGGATACAGAAAATACGTTGCGATCGCAGGAAAATGCTGGCCGGCATTCCAGACACAGTTCGGATTTGTTCCATGTTATGTAAACAGCCGTCTGACAGCTCAGGGAATCCCGGTATCCTGTGAGGTTGATATTTACGGAGCACTCAGCGAGTTCATCGGAACTGCTGTCAGCCAGGATGCAGTAACACTTCTTGATATCAACAATACAGTACCGGCAGATATGTACAAAGAGAGCATCGAAGGAAAATTCCCATATACACAGAAAGATACATTTATGGGATTCCATTGTGGAAATACAGCTTCCGGCAAACTTGCTTTCTGCGAAATGAAATATCAGATGATCATGGCAAGATCTCTTCCAATCGAGGTTACACAGGGAACACTTGAGGGAGACATCAAACCTGGAGATATCACATTCTACAGACTGCAGAGTACATCTGACAATGTACTTCGTGCTTATGTTGCACAGGGAGAAGTACTTCCGGTTGCTACAAAATCCTTCGGATCTATCGGAGTATTTGCAATTCCGGAGATGGGAAGATTCTACCGTCACGTACTGATCGAAAAGAATTATCCACATCACGGAGCAGTTGCTTTCGGACACTTTGGAAAAGCATTGTTCGAAGTATTTAAATACATTGGTGTGCCGGTTGAAGAAATCGGGTACAACCAGCCGAAGGGTGTAAGATATCCAACAGAGAATCCGTGGGGTTAATGACATAGAAAGTTATAAGCATAGAAAACGGGCAGAGAGCCGTGCCGGAAACGGCAAGGCTCTCTGTCTTTATACAGGAGGAACGACATGTTATTTGTAGGAGTAGATCTTGGAACATCCGCAGTAAAACTTCTTCTGATGGATGAGAATGGAAAGATCAAGAATATCGTATCAAAAGAATATCCGTTATATTTCCCACATCCGGGATGGTCAGAGCAGAAACCGGAAGACTGGTTTGCACAGAGTATGGAAGGGCTGAAAGAGCTTCTTGAAGGCTTTGATAAGGATCAAGTAAAGGGAATCAGTTTTGGAGGTCAGATGCACGGTCTTGTTGCGCTTGATAAGGAAGACCAGGTGATTCGCCCGGCAATTCTGTGGAACGACGGACGTACTGCAAAACAGACCGATTACCTGAATCAGGTGATTGGAAAAGAGAAGCTTTCAGAGTATACAGCAAATATTGCATTTGCCGGATTTACAGCACCGAAGATTCTCTGGATGAAGGAAAATGAACCGGAGAATTTTGCAAAGATTGCGAAGATTATGCTTCCAAAGGATTACCTTGCATACCGTCTGTCAGGTTCTTTTTGCACAGAGTATTCAGATGCTTCCGGAATGCTGCTTCTGGATGTGGAGCATAAGTGCTGGTCTGCAGAAATGCTTGAGATCTGTGGTATTACAGAGGCACAGCTTCCAAAGCTGTATGAAAGCTGGGAAGTCGTTGGAACTTTGAAAGCAGAGATTGCAGCGGAACTTGGCGTATCAGATGATGTAAAAGTAATTGCAGGAGCCGGGGACAATGCGGCGGCAGCAGTAGGAACAGCAACGGTCGGAGACGGTGGCTGCAATATTTCTCTCGGAACATCAGGAACACTCTTTATTTCCAGTAAGAAATTCGGAGTAGATAAGAACAATGCACTGCATTCCTTTGACCATGCAGATGGCAATTATCATCTGATGGGATGCATGCTCAGTGCTGCTTCCTGTAATAAATGGTGGATGGATGAAATCCTTAAGACCAAAGATTATCCGGCAGAACAGGCAGGAATCACAAGGCTCGGCGAGAACCATGTGTTCTATCTTCCATATCTGATGGGAGAGCGTTCTCCTCATAATGACCCTTCCGCAAGAGCAGCATTTATCGGAATGTCTATGGACAGCACAAGAGAGGATATGACACAGGCTGTGCTGGAAGGTGTTGCATTCGGACTGCGTGATTCCCTGGAAGTTGCAAGAAGTATTGGCGTGAATCCAGAGAGAACAAAGATCTGCGGCGGTGGAGCAAAGAGTCCGCTGTGGAGAAAGATCATTGCAAATGTGATGAATATGAAAGTAGATCTGATCGAAAGTGAAGAAGGTCCGGGATATGGAGCGGCAATTCTGGCAGCAGTTGGATGCGGCGTATTTGATTCGGTGGAAGAGGCTGCGAAGAAACTTGTGAAAGTAACAGGAACAGAAGAACCGGATCCGGAACTGGTACAGAAGTACGAGGAAAGATATCAGGAATTTAAGAAATTGTATCCGGCATTGAAAGGATTTTTTCAAGAGAAACAAGCATAATTGAACTCCAATAAAAAACTCCCAATAGAAAATCATACTCTAAAAGATATCTGAGATGGAATTCTATTGGGAGTTTTTAAAATATCAATAAATCTTACGCTAAAAACAACGCATACAGTATCACAAGAATACCAAGCACGATTCTGTAATATCCAAATACTTTGAAATCATGTTTCTTAATATATCCCATCAGGAATTGAATAACGATAATAGAAGAAACAAATGCTGTTACCATACCAATCAGAAGAATTATTGTTTCTGTTCCGGTAAAGTTCAGACCAAACTTCACAAGCTTCAGAAGACTTGCACCGAACATAACCGGAATCGCAAGTACGAAAGTGAATTCAGCAGCAACGGTTCTGGATACTCCAAGGATCAAAGCACCGACAATTGTTGCACCGGATCTGGATGTTCCAGGGAAGATTGCAGCGATCAGCTGGAAAAGTCCGATCAAAAATGCAGTCTTATAAGTAAGTTCGTCCATACTGTTGATCTTCGCAGGTTTGCCCTTGTGATTATTCTCAACAATGATAAATGCGATACCGAAGACAATCAGAGCAATCGCAACGCAAGGGTAATTGTAAAACCATTTCTCAAACAAATCATTGAACGGCATTCCGATCACGATCGCAGGGATACATGCAACAAGGACTTTCAGCCAGAGGATAATGATATCCATCTTCACATAACTTAAAATTCCATTTCCGGATTTCTTTTTTCTATGTGCATGTTTTGCCTGGCGGCGTCTGACCGTGTGACTTCCTTCCGGTGCAACAAATGGGAAGATCTGGTTCCAGAATAAGATGACAACGGCAAGAATCGCACCTAACTGGATCACAACTTCAAACATGCTGTAGAATTCTTCGGAAACATCTAATTTCACAAATTGATTCAAAAGAATCAGATGTCCCGTGCTGCTGATCGGCAGCCATTCTGTGATTCCTTCCACAATTCCAAAGAGGAAGGATTTCAAAAATTCAATCATTCTTAATTTATACTCCTTTTTATTGATGGATTGCAGCTATACTAAGAGATTCTAGCACTAAATGCAATCATTTTTGTGCAGCTACACTTATGTTCTAAAGTGGCTCACGGTTTCTTATTATAAAACGTTGGCAAAAGATGTGCAAGAAATAGAAAGTATTTAAATTGTTAAATCGTCGATTTAAGAAATTCCTAATATTTTTCCAATCTATCTCTTAAAAACCATCAAGTATCATGTATACTATAGTTAGAACTTGATCATGTGATAATTATGTTGCTGCGCTGTTATTGGTGTCAGCAATTATCGAGGGGTATGTAAAATGTATAAAATATTAGTATGTGATGACGATAGAGAAATCGTAGAAGCAATCGAAATTTATCTTTCTCAGGAGGGATATCAGATTTTAAAAGCATATGACGGAATCGAAGCACTGGAGATTCTGGAGAAAGAGGAAGTGAATCTTCTGATCATCGATGTCATGATGCCGAGACTTGACGGAATCCGTGCAACATTGAAGATCCGCGAGAAGAACAGTCTGCCAATCATTATCTTGTCTGCGAAGTCAGAAGATACCGATAAGATTCTTGGACTCAATATCGGTGCGGATGATTATGTGACAAAGCCGTTCAATCCGCTGGAACTTGTGGCACGAGTGAAATCACAGCTGAGACGATTTAACGAGCTTGGCGGAACAGCACAGGAGCCAAAAGAGACGATTTATAAGGTAGGTGGCCTTCAGATCAATGATGATCTCAAGCAGGTAACAGTAGACGGAGAATTTGTGAAACTGACACCGATTGAATACAATATCCTTTTGCTTCTGATGAAGAATCAGGGAAAAGTATTTTCAATCAATCAGATTTATGAATCCATCTGGAATGAAGAGGCAATTGGTGCGGATAACACAGTTGCAGTTCACATTCGTCATATCAGAGAAAAAATAGAGATCAATCCGAAAGATCCACGTTACCTGAAAGTAGTCTGGGGTGTCGGATATAAAATCGAAAAAGCATAGTGCGAACAGTAACAAAAGCACATGTAAAAATGGATAGAAAAAGCATATAAGAGAACATATAAAAATGCATAAGAAGGCATATAAGGAAGGGTTAACAATGAAGAAATGGTACAGGAAGACCGTGACAAGGACAATCGTTCTTGTTGTGGCGATTCTTAGCGGAGCATTGCTTGTGACAAATTTGCTTTCTCTCCTGACACTGGCGGGTGGAATGAGTTTGTCACAGATTCAAAAGATGAATACACAGTCTTTTGAAGAATCCGAAGAATTCAGCAAGATGGTCGAAAGTTACATGTACGATGTACAGGAGAAGCTTTATCTGCAGAATCTTTTTGAAAGTGACGGCGCCTACAATCCCAAAAAACTGGTGGATGTAATGGAACTGTCAAAGAAGGGCAAGATTTCAGAAACAAATTTGTCAGGTGTCACGTACACCATGGAAGAACTGGTGAACTGGGGCGAGACTTACAGTGGAACAGATAACGACAATCTTTACAAACAGAATGGCGTGATCGTCTGCCAGAAACCGGACGGAAATTATTATTACTATTATATGAATGATTTCTTTTCTCTTGTAAATGCAGGAAAACTTCAGTTTCAGATGGGCGAGCAGGACAGAGATCAGTTCCTGGCAGGATTGCAGGCGGGCGAATTTACGACTTCCGGCTATTATACATTTCAGATTACAGATGAAAACGGTGAGCTGCTCTATACAGACTGCTGGAACTTTGGTCAGTCAATGATTGAAAAATATGCACCGGTCGGAGCGGATAATCTACTCCAGGTTGTAAATAATAATCCGCAGTTAAATGGAAGACTGACATTGGTTTATGATAATATTGCCACAGCATTGCAAACAATCTATGAAGACTGGCAGGATTATGAAGGCGGTTGGAATTATCTGGAAGAAGGGAATACCAATTTTACCTATCTGTATGCAGATGAATCGACAAAGAAGGTTACTACAAATAAAGCAGAATATGCAAATTATGCAGATGTAAAGAAAAGCATAGAAGACATGATAGAATCAGCGTCAAAGAATCCTGTGAAATATATGGTAATCTATCCTGAATTGAAAGATTTTAAGACGAATATGAACGTTTCTTATTCGGATCAATGGCTCAATACACGTTCTTATGGTTACTATTCCGGCGGAACAAAGTGGAAAGATGTTTTTGCAGTTGCAGTGGACACAAACTATCCGATTCAGGACCAGTTCTATCAGACCAGTGTTGATTATCAGAATAATATTCCACATATGAAAGCAGCATTGCATTTTATGATTTTCAGTGGAGTACTCTTTTTGGTCACAGTAGTGTGGTTGACATTGGGGGCAGGGAGAAAACCGCAGGATGAAGAACTGCATTTGTTAAAGTTCGATTCCTGGAAGACAGAGATTGCTGCTGCAGTTGTTATTTTTGTCTGGGTGATTGGAAGTTATTTCTTTTTTGTAGCAGGAATAGATGGAATTCATATCTTATTTGATGGGATTACAGGGGTATGTAGTTCATACGGTGCTGTGGAAAGTGATACATTTGTTCCATCATCCTATGTTCCGAATGTATATATGCAGACTTTAAGTCTCGGAGAATCAGTAGGTGCGTTTGCATATGGAGCATTTACATTTACTTGCTTCTTTGCCGGCTATCTTAGTCTGGTAAGAAGAATTAAGGCAAAGAGTCTGTGGGAGAACAGTCTGCTTCGAAGCTTCGGTATATTTATCGGGAAAATATTACGAGACATGAAGCTTACAAAGAAAACAGCAGGACTTTTGATTCTTTATTTCCTGTTTCAGCTTTTCGTGCTCTGGGGTGGAGATTTCTTCCTGGTGATTCTGCTGCTGATTGCTGATGCAGTGTTATTCTATTACATGGTTGCAAATGTGATGGAGAAGAATCGATTGAGAAAAGGAATTCAGGAGATCGCTGCCGGAAATATGAGTTATCAGATTCCAATCGACGGACTGCATGGGGAGAACAAGAAATTTGCATTGATGATCAACGGGATCGGAACCGGACTTAACAAAGCAGTTGCCGAGGCAATGAAAAACGAACGTCTTAAGACAGATTTGATCACAAATGTTTCTCATGATATTAAGACACCACTGACCTCTATTTTGAACTATGTCGGCATCTTAAGACAAACAGATCCAGCGGATCCGAAAGTTCAGGATTATCTGAATATTCTGGAAGAGAAAGCACAGAGACTGAAGACATTGACAGAAGATGTAGTAGAAGCATCGAAAGTCAGCAGCGGGAATATTTCCCTGGAATATATGGATCTTGATCTGTCGGAAATGATCCAGCAGACGCAGGGTGAACTCGAAGAAAAATTCGAGGCGAGAAATCTGGCAATCATCACAGATCTTCCGGCAGAACCGGCTGTTGTGCATGTTGATGGTAGAAGAATGTGGCGTGTCTTGGAAAATATTTACGGAAATGCAGCCAAGTACGCAATGCCTGGAACCAGAGTTTATGCGACTTTGAAAACAGATGATACAAAGGTAAGATTTTCATTGAAAAATGTTTCCGAGCATCAGTTGAATATTCAGGCTGACGAACTGACAGAACGTTTTATCCGCGGAGATATTTCCAGAAGTACGGAGGGAAGTGGATTAGGACTTTCTATAGCGAAGAGCCTTACAACAATGCAGGGAGGTACATTTGATCTGTATCTGGACGGAGATTTGTTCCGGGTAGATATTACATTTCCAAGAGTGAAAGCAAAAGGAAATGCTGCCGGGGTAACAGAGGAATTAGCAGAGAAATCATCAAGCGGTGTATCTTGACATTCTATTCGCGTTATGCTACCCTTTTTAAGGAATGAAAAGCAGTGATAAGCGAAACGCGATGAGGAAGAGAGTAGTCTGTAACAGATTCTACAGAAAAGTCCTGAAGGCTGTCAGGCCGGATGTTGAGAGGGATGGATGGAAGACAGATGAAGATGGCTTCTGAGCAGCGCAGATGAGCCTGAACAGAGTGAGCAAGTGAGTTGTTTAAGCAGCAATCTTGAATAAAAAGATCCGGGTTAGTCTGTGAAGGGATTCGCCCTTTATAGCGAAGAGTATCAACAGTGAGAAATGCCGTAGTATTCAAAGTGGTTTTGATTAACAAAGCAGTTTTTACTAACGAAAGTGCAGATACTCATAGAGGTTTCTTTCCGCGAGGAAGGAACGAAGAGAAGTGGTAACACGGAAGTAGGATTCGTCTTCTCAGGGATGCAAGTCCCTGGGAGGGCGTTTTTTAATATATTAGGTTCTTTCCTAATATATTAAAAACGCTCCGCTAGGGATATGCGCTGCGGCGTACAAAGTAGGTGTCGCAAGCGACCGCCGCAAGTGCAAGAATGTGCCTTGGCACATTCTTTTTTCGCGAAAGATCCAGCAGAAAGTCGTAATAGTAGTCACTGGAATTTGAGAAAAGAATCCCACATTGTGGGAAAAGGAGGCAGACAAATGTCAGAAAAACCAAAATATTATATAACAACAGCGATCGCCTATACATCAGGTAAACCGCATATCGGAAACACATACGAGGTCGTGCTTGCAGATGCAATCGCACGTTACAAGAGAAGCCAGGGATATGATGTATTCTTCCAGACAGGAACAGATGAGCACGGACAGAAGATCGAGCTCAAAGCCGAGGAGGCTGGAATCACACCAAAGGAATTCGTAGATAATGTATCAACAGAAATCAAAAGAATCTGGGATCTGATGGATACATCTTATGACAAATTCATCCGTACAACAGATGAAGATCATGAGAAACAGGTTAAGAAGATTTTCAAGAAACTTTACGACAAGGGAGATATTTACAAGGGACATTATGAAGGAATGTACTGTACACCATGTGAGTCTTTCTTCACAGAGTCTCAGCTTGTAGATGGAAAATGTCCTGACTGTGGACGCCCGGTTCAGCCTGCAAAAGAAGAGGCATATTTCTTCAAAATGAGCAAATATGCAGATCGTCTGATCGAGCATATCAATACACACCCGGAGTTCATTCAGCCGGTAGCACGTAAGAAC
>ERZ825137.5213-NODE-5213-length-12229-cov-3.914161_pt1 | contig 12229 bp, 8 predicted proteins | sample MGYA00519873_ERZ825137 | MGnify/ENA primary metagenome ERZ825137 (study PRJEB31778, sample SAMEA3449190) | human gut metagenome | biome: human gut; feature: human-associated habitat; material: faeces | place: United Kingdom | collected 2010/2012 ... | reverse complement strand
CTGGGCGGGCTGATGACCGGCCTTCGGGTGTGGAAGACCCGCTGCACCTTTCTTCTGGTGGACGAGGAGAAAAAGACCATCCCCACGATGGCGATCTCTCCCGGCTTTTCCGGGCTGTCCTTCGGCCGGTGGCTTTGCCTGTTGTTTCTGGGCGCTGGCGCTGCGGGGTTGCTGATCTCCATCAGCACCATCAATGACGTGGCGCTGCAGCTGGCCCGGGTACTGGTCAGCTTTTGCTCCATCGGCTTCCGTCTCAGCGGCGCAATGACGCTCTGCGGCCTCATCATGCGGCAGGACGAGGACCGGCGGCTGTGGGCGGGTCTGCTGACCGGCGCGGTATGGGGGCTGGCCCCGGCGATCCTGTTTCTGTTAGGCATTACGGATCCCATGCTCCATTATCGGAGCCGGGGATCCTTTCAAAAGCAAAAGGAGGATGAATAGATCATGAAGGTTATTCTGTTGTGCGACGTAAAGGGAACCGGCAAAAAGGACGATATTCTCACCGTGTCCGACGGCTTTGCCCGCAACTATCTCTTCCCCCGCAAGTGGGCGGCGGAGGCCACCCCCGGCGCAGTGAAGGAGATCGAGCGCAAGCGCGCCAACGAGGCCCGTCTGGAGGCCGAGCGCCGGGCCGAAGCCCAGAAGACCGCCGATTTCCTCAAGGGCAAGACCATCAATCTGCAGGTGAAGTGCGGTGATAAGGGCCGTCTGTACGGCAGCATCACCAATCAGGAGATCGTGGACGCCCTCAAGGCCCAGCACGGCAAGGAGATCGACAAGCGCAAGCTGGAATGCGACGCGGTGCGCCAGACCGGCGACTACGACGTGACCATCACCGTGTACAACGGCATCAAGGCCGCTATGAAGCTCCACGTGGAGCCGATGGCGAAGTAAAGGAACACGCGGCGCACCGTTCGCGGACGCCTCATACCGGCAAAAAAATCATGCACCAGCAGGAAAGGAGCGAACGCCCCGATGGAAAGTCAGGATTATATTCCGGCGCTGCCGCCCAGCAGCGTAGACGCGGAGCGTTCCGTGCTGGGCGCGGTGCTGCAGGACAGCGGTGCGGCCACGCTTGCCTTTGAGACCCTGTTGCCGGAGGATTTTTACACCGCCGAGCACCGGGAAATTTTCTCCGCCATGCAGACGCTGCATATCGCGGGCAATCCCATCGATCTGATGACGGTGGGGAACGAGCTTTCCCGCCGGGGCACGCTGGACAGCGTGGGCGGGCCCGCCTATCTGCTGGAAGCGGTGCGCTTCGTGCCCACCACGGCCAACACCCGCACTTACATCGAAATCGTGCAGGAAAAGGCCACGCTGCGCAAGCTGATCGCCGCGTCCCAGACCATCAGCCGCCAGTGCTATGCCCAGACCGACCCTGTGCCCGACGTGCTTCGGGATGCGGAACGGCTGATCTTCGATATCGTCATGCGTCGGGGCGGCGCGGAAACGCTGGAACCCATTCAGAAGGTGCTGCTTTCCACCTTCGACCGCATTGAGGAATTGAGCCTGCTGAAAGGCAAGCTGGCGGGCGTGCCTACCGGGTTGTACGATCTGGATCGGATGCTCACCGGCCTTCACGGCGGCGAGCTGGTGCTGGTGGGCGCGCGCCCTGCCATGGGTAAAACCTCCATGGCGCTGGGCGTGACGCTGTTCGCCGCCCAGAAAGCACACAAATGCGTGGCTTTTTTCAGCCTGGAAATGCCTGCGGAGCAGATCGGCCTGCGCCTTCTCTGCTCCGCGGCCAACATCAACATGCAGCGCGTCCGCAGTGGGATGCTGTCCGACGAAGAATGGGTCAAGCTGGGCGACAGCATCAACGCCCTGAGCAACTGCCGCATCTACATTGACGATACCTCCGGCCTGACGCCCTCCCAGCTGCGTTCCCGCTGCCGCCGTCTGATGATGGAGCAGGGGCTCGATCTGGTAGTACTGGACTATCTGGGCCTGATGGGCACCGACAAGCGGGTGGAGAACCGTCAGCTGGAAGTCAGCGAGATCAGTCGCCAGCTCAAGTCCATTGCGCTGGAACTGAAGATTCCCGTGCTGGCCTGCGCCCAGTTGAGCCGTGCCAACGCGGCCCGCGAAAACAAGCGCCCCATGCTCAGCGACCTGCGTGATTCGGGCAGCATCGAGCAGGACGCGGACGTGGTCATGTTCCTGCACCGGGAAGGCTACTACGCCGCCGCGGGCGGGCCGGAGGACGGCCCCAAGCCCGACGACAACCAGGGCGAAGTCATCGTCGCCAAACAGAGAAACGGCCCTATCGGCACCGTCAACGTGGAGTGGCAGGCGGAATTTGCCCGCTACACCAATCTGCCCGGCACTCGCGTAGCCGTATACGCGGACTAAATCTGTCAGAAATCAGGGAGAGAACATGGCACAGCTACCCATTGCCGAGCTTGGCAAGGATCAAAAGTTCGAAGGCTTTCTGCTGGTTCGTTCGGCGGATCAGCGCACCGGCGGCAACGGCGCAAAATATCTGGATATGAACCTGACCGACCGCACCGGCGAGGTCAACGCCAAGGTCTGGGATGGCAACACCCCCTGTCCCGCGCCCGGCTCCGTCATCAAGGTACGGGGCACGACGCTGGAATACAACGGTCGCCTGCAGCTGCGGGTGGAGCGTATCCGCACCATGGCGGAGGGCGATCCCGTCGATCTGTCCCTGCTGGCTCCCTGCGCCCCGGAAGCCCCGGAGGCCATGCTGCAGGAGCTTTATGACACGGCGGACACTTTTACCAGCGAGCCTTTGCGGCTCATCACCCGGGAAATGCTGGATCGTTTCCGGGAAAAGCTGCTGTATTATCCCGCCGCCCAGCGGATCCATCACGCGGAGCGGGGCGGACTTCTGCATCACACCACGGGGATGCTGCGGCTGGCCAAGGCCATCCTGACCCAGTACACGTGGCTGAACGCCGACCTGCTGCTGGCGGGCGTGATCCTGCATGACCTGTGCAAGACCGAGGAGATGGACTCCAACGACATGGGCGTGGTGCGGGACTACAGCCGGGAGGGTCTGCTGCTGGGCCATCTGGTGCTGGGCGTGAACCGCATTCAGGAGGCGGCCAACGAGCTGGGCATTTCCGGCGAACCGGTGCTGCTGCTGCAGCATATGATGCTCAGCCACCACGGCGAAGCCGAGTTCGGCAGCCCCCGCAAGCCCATGTTCCCCGAGGCGGAAGCCCTGCACTGGGTGGACCTGCTGGACGCGCGCATGAACGAAATGCAGACTGCCATTCAAAAGCTGAAGCCCGGCGTTTTCAGCGAAAAGATCTGGTCGCTGGATCGCCGCCTGTACCGGGCGGACTATGACGCGCTGGAACAGGACGGCACGAATGCGGAGCCGGAGACCGAAGGTTGACGTTTCATCACAAAAGTGTTACAATAACGTGACAAACTTGACTTTTCGCTTCACCTTTGCATCAAGGAGGCTTGCAGCATGAAACGTTTATGGAAAATCGCGCTTTGTCTGGCGCTGGCGCTGGTCGCCCTGACGGCCTGCAGCAGCGAATCGTCCAACGACGGTTCGCAGATCTACGCGGAAGCCACACAATATCTGGGCCCGGTCACTGCCACCGAAGCGCCTACCGAAGCGCCTCAGGAGACGGAAGCTCCGTCTGACAGCGGCAATAGCAGCGGCGGTGTGAGCATCTTCGACAATCCCTATCTGAACGAAGAAGACATTTCGACCGACGAGGCTCTGGGCGAGGAAAACTACATCGACCCCTACGACACCGGCGCGGACACGGGCTCGCTGCTGAGCGCCAGCGGTGCTTCCGGCGGTGTGGAGACCGTTTACCCCTACGCGGGCGCGACGCCGATCCCCCTCGACCCGGTGGATCTGCCGACCCCTACGCCCCACCCCCAGCTGACCTTTAATTACGCCACCTACACCGCTGGTTCTCTGGGCCTGTCCTTTGACTGCCCCAGCGGCTGGCTGGTGGACGAATCTCAGACGGACGTTTTTGTCCTGACTGAGCCGGAAACGCAGATGCATGACGGACAGCAGTGCATCATCACCATTTCCGCCGAGCCTGTTACCGCCAACTACAGCGAGAAGGATCTGAAAAAGCAGGTCACCCAGCGCCTGAAGGAGATCGGCTCGGTGAACTTCACCGTGTGGAATCCCAGTCTGACGGCTACGCGCACGCTGTTGGATTCCAAGGGTGTTTATGCCAACTACACGGGCACTCTGGCCAACGGGGTGGAACTGGCAGGCCGAATCCTGTACGCCAGCACGAACAACAAGCTCTACGGCGTAGAGATGGTCTATCCCCGGGACTACCGGGACGACTACCTGAATATTTTCGCCAAGATCCGCGAGACCATCTCTGCTCAATAAGGCAGGCAGGCAGGGCTGAAGCCCTGCACCCCGGACTGCGCGGCTTAGCCGCGCAGGGGCGTAGAGGGATATGCAGCTGGGCTGCGGAGTTACCGCCGCTCGGCGATAGGCCTCGCGGCTCGCTGGTTTGGTAGGGTAAAAGTTCTGCGCCTTGGATTATGCGCGATGTGCGCAGGGGCGTAGGGGAACGCGCAGGTTGTCTGCGGGAATACATTACATGAAAAAAAGAGACGGGAGCTGCTGACGGCGGCTCCTGTTTTTTGATGGGGAGATGAAGAAAGGCAAATCGGAAAAGTCTCATGGGAGGGACAAAAGTGCAAGGAATGCTCGATTGTACTGTTTCTGACACGGATGGATATTGACGCGTCTGGAAAAGCAGGGTATTCTTTGGATACAATCTGTTCTTTCCGCCAGCGGGGCGGAAGACGCGGAAAAGCACATGCAGCATCAAGGAGGAATCCCTTTCATGAAGCGATCCAGCCTTTGGCAGGACATGACGGTACTGCATCAGAACCGTCTTCCCGGAAGAACCACGTCGTTTCCTTTTCCCGATGAAGCCGCCGCCCTGCGGGGGGAACGGAGTCTTTCGGACGCCTATCTTTGCCTGAACGGCGTCTGGCAGTTTTACTATGCCGCCGACGGCGTGCTGCCCAAGGGCATTTGTCAGGGCGAGGAAGAAAACGTTCTCTGGGATGAGCTGGACGTGCCCTCCTGCTGGCAGATGCACGGCTACGGGCGGCCCCAGTATGTGAATGTCAGCTACCCCATTCCCTTTGACCCGCCCTATGTGCCGGACGAAAATCCCACGGGCGTATATCGCCGGGTTTTCCGCCTGCCGGAAAGCTGGCGGGGCCGCCGGGTGACGCTGAATTTTGACGGCGTGAACGCCTGCTTCTTCGTATGGGTCAATGGCCGGGAAGTCGGCATGTCCAAGGGCAGCCGTCTGCCTGCGGAGTTTGACATTACCGATCATTTGAAGGACGGCGACAACACCCTGACAGTGCAGGTATTGCAGTGGGCTGACAGCACCTATCTGGAGGATCAGGACTGCTGGCGCATGAGCGGCATCTTCCGGGACGTATACCTGCTGGGCGTTTGCGAAAACCATATCCGGGACGTGGTCTGCCGGGTGGATCTGGAAAACCATTACCGGGACGGCGTGCTGGACGTGGAGGCGGATGTGCCCGCCGGATGCGAAGCCGTCGCCGCGCTGTATCAGGGGGAAAGGAAGCTCGCCGAAGCGGCGCTGGTTCAGGGCCGTGCCCGCTTCTCCGTGAAGGACTGTCTGCGCTGGACGGCGGAAACGCCTCATCTGTATACCCTGTTGGTGTCCGTGCCCGGCGAAGTACAGCGGACGAACGTGGGCTTCCGCAAGATCGAGATTCGAGATCAGCAACTGTGGGTCAACGGCGTATCCATCAAGCTCAAGGGCGTGAACCGTCACGACACCGACGATCATCTGGGCCACGTTTCCACCATGGAGACCCTGCTGCGGGACGTGCGGCTGATGAAGCAGATGAACATCAACACCGTGCGTACCTCCCACTATCCCAACGATCCTCGCTGGCTGGAACTGTGCGATCGCTACGGCCTGTACGTCATCGACGAGACGGACTACGAGAACCACGGCGCGGAAATGCAGGAGCAGCTTCAGGCCGAGCCAAAATCCTACAACGACGAGACCCACAGCCGCAACTACTTTGCCCGCAGCCCGGAGTGGCGGGCCGCGCTGGTAGACCGGGCCGAGCGGATGGTGCGCCGGGATCGGAACCACCCGTCGGTCATCTTCTGGTCGCTGGGCAACGAATCCGGCTACGGCCCCAATACGCTGGCCATGCGGGAGAAAATTCTGGAACTGGACAAAAGCCGGGTCATTCATTACGAAAACGAGCCGGGCTGCATCAGCTCGGATGTGGAATCCATCATGTACCCCTCGGTGGAAGCCTTGATCGAAAAAGGAAAATCCGACGATCCCCATCCCTTCTTCCTGTGCGAGTACGCCCATGCCATGGGCTTGGGCCCCGGCTCGCTGCTGGACTACTGGAAGGCCTTTTACGGCAGCAAGCGTCTGATCGGCGGCTGCGTGTGGGAGTGGGTGGACCACAGCGTATGGACGAAAAACGAAGCCGGGGAAAGCTATTGGGCCTACGGCGGCGACTTCGGCGATACGCCCAACGACGGCAACTTCTGCGTGGACGCGCTGAACTACCCCGACCGCACGCCCCACACCGGCCTGTGGGCGCTGAAACAGGCGTTGGAGCCGGTGCGGGCGGAAGTGGAGAACGGCAAGCTCTATTTGCAAAACCTGTACGCCTTCCAGACGTTGGATCATCTGGACGCGCGGTGGAATCTACTCTGCGACGGTGAAAGCGTACAGGGCGGACGGTTGGACGTGACCGGCGTCGCGCCGTATGGCGAGAAGTGGCTGGAATTGCCCTGCACGCTGCCCAAAGAAGGTCAGTGCTTCCTGAACCTGCGCTTTACAGAAGCCGCCGACCGGCTATGGGCCAAGGCCGGGCATGAGGTAGCTTCTATCCAGCTGCCGCTGGGCGGCAAGCTGCGTAAACGGACGGTCAAAATTCCCGCCGGTGAATTGCAGGTGCGGGAGCTGGAGCAGGGGATCGCCGTGGCGGGAACGAACTTCGCGGCTCGATTCTCCAGCCGCACCGGCGAACTGGCTTCTTTGGAGATCAACGGCCGGGAAACGCTGCTCAGCGGCCCGCGGGTGAATCTGTGGCGCGCGCCCACGGACAACGATGTGCATTTGAGCGCTCAGTGGCGCAAGTTCGGGCTGGAGCGCCTGCAGCGCCGTCTGACCGAATGGAGTTGGCGGCAGGAAAACGGCGCGGTCTGCGTTCACGCGGTCTGGGTCTGCGCGCCGGTGTCCTTCGGGCCGGTGCTGCAGGCGGAAACGGACTACACCCTGTCCGCCGACGGCACGCTGCGGCTGGCAAATCGGTTCATCCCCCTGCGGGACAATCTGCCCCCGCTGCCCCGGCTGGGGCTGCAGCTGGAGCTGCCGGAGGAATTTGACCGTGTGGCGTGGTATGGCCGCGGCCCCCGGGAAAACTATCCCGACCTGCTGGCGGGCGCGGAAGTGGGCCTGTACGAAGCGAAGGTCGCAGAGCTGCACGAACCCTATATCCGTCCGCAGGAAAACGGCGCCCGCGGCGGCGTGAAGGCCCTGACCGTGACCAACGCGCTGGGCGACGGGCTGCTCATCGCCTGTGAAAAGGGCTGGGAGAACCGGCTCAGCTTCAATGCGCACGATTATTCCGACGAACTCCTGACCCGGGCCAAGCATACCTATGACCTGAAATCCGAGGGTAAGACCGTGCTGTCGCTGGATTACCGGCAGGGCGGCATCGGTTCCAACAGCTGCGGCCCCAAGGCGATGGAGAAGGATCTGCTGTATTTCCGGGAGCCGGTGGAGTTTGTGCTGGTGTGGAAACCTTACCGAGCCATGGACGCGTCTCTCATGACGGCGCTGGAAAGCCTTGGGCTGGAATGAAAAGGCGGAACCGCTGGCCGATCTTGCGTGGGTATGCTATAATGCTCAGGTGAAAAGCATAGCCTGAGAAGCGCCCTGCCGGTGATCGTTCCCGGAAGGGGAAGCGAAAACCGGCTTGCAAGGAGGTCTTTCCAGATGGCTCTAAGCTTTACGGAGATTTTGAAGGTCATTTTTCTGGGCATCGTGGAGGGCGTGACGGAATGGTTGCCCATCAGCAGCACGGGCCACATGCTGTTGGTGGACGAATTTCTGACCCTGAACGTGAGCGACGCATTCAAGGATATGTTCTTCGTGGTGATCCAGCTGGGCGCGATCCTGGCGGTGGTGATCCTGTTCTGGCAGAAGATGTTCCCCTTCCAGTTCAAGGATAAAACAAAGCCTGCGGTCAAAATGGACACCCTCTCCATCTGGCTCAAGGTAGTAGTGGCCTGCATTCCGGGGGCCGTCGTGACCCTGCTGTTCGACGACTATATCGAGGCCCACCTGCATACGCCGCTGGTGATCGCCCTGATGCTGATCCTCTATGGTATCGCCTTTATCCTGATCGAAAAGTGGAACCGGAACCGCCAGCCGAAGGTAGCCCGTCTGGAGGACATGACCTACCGCACGGCGCTGATGGTCGGCCTGTTTCAGGTGCTTTCCATCATTCCCGGCACCTCCCGTTCCGGCGCGACCATTATCGGCGCGCTGCTGATCGGCGTTTCCCGGGTGGCGGCGGCGGAGTTCACCTTCTTTCTGGCTGTGCCCGTCATGATCGGCCTGAGCTTTATCAAAATTCTGAAATTCGGCTTTGCCTTCACCAGCAGTGAACTGATCGTACTGCTGCTGGGCTCGGCGGTGGCGTTCGTGGTCTCCCTGCTGGTGGTGCGCTTCCTGATGAACTACATCCGCAAGCACGACTTCACGGCCTTTGGCTGGTATCGAATCGCGCTGGGCCTTGTGGTGATTCTGGCGCTGGTGGTGCTGAAATAAGGACGCTGGAATACGCCCGCCTTCCTCTTGGGGAAGGCGGGCTTTGTGCTGCCCTGCTCGAAACCGCTTTCATTCGCCGGGCTTGACAGGGTGAAGGTTTCTGAGTAAGATAATTTTCATCATACAAACGTTTGCGCGAAGAGGCGCAGCCGAGATACGGAAAGGATGCGGTGCGCGGTGAAATGTACCATTAAAGACGTAGCCAAGGCTGCGGGGGTGTCTCCCTCCACAGTCAGCCGGGCTTTACATAATAATCCGCGTATCAGCGAACAGGCCCGGGAACGGATCCGCGCGCTGGCCAAGGAGATGGGCTTTCATCCCAACCAGATGGCCCGCAGTCTGGTCAACCGCAGGACGCGGGTGATCGGGATCGTTTTCCCGGCCAATCTGGCCGAAAGTCTGGGGCACCCGTTTTACCCGCAGGTGCTGCAGGGGCTGGGACAGACCGCGGCGGAACGCCGCCACTATGTGCTGCTGGGCACGGGGCAGGGCGGCGAGACCACGCCGGAAGCCATTCGTCAGCTGGTGGACAGCGGCTATGTCAGCGGACTGGTGCTGCTGGCCGCCGAGGAGGGGATTCAGCCCCCGGAGGACGTGCCCACGGTGGTCATCGGCCATCCCTGCGGCGGGGGCCTCCATTACGTGGATTCCAACAATCTCCGGGCCGGGCAGACCGCCGCAGAGTATCTCATCCGCCGGGGACACCGGCGCATTGCCCTGCTGGGCTATGACAAGCAGTATATGGTGACCACAGACCGCCGGGCGGGGTACGAGCAGGCGCTGCGCTTCAATGGTCTGCCCCTGCGGGAGGATTATATCGTCCCAAGCCGCTACATGGATAACGCCACCGATCAGGCGGCATTGCTGCGGCTGTTCCGCCAGCCCGATCATCCCACCGCCGTGGTCTGCATGGACGACGCGCAGGCCATCAGCCTGACCCACACCTTAAGCGCCATCGGCCTGAAGGTGCCGGAGGACGTGAGCCTGATCAGCTTCAATAACACCGAGGCCGGGCGCTTCCATCATCCGCCCCTGACCTCCTTTGACGTGAACCCCTATCAGCTGGGGGTGGAGGCCATGAACATGATTCTCGATCTGGTGAAGGAAAAACCCGCGCCCGCCAGCCGGGAAGTGCCCTTTACCCTGGTGGAGCGGGAAAGCGTCCGAGTGTTGAAGGACTGACAAAAAGCAAACAGAGAGGAAAAGATCGGAAATGCGCAACATTCATTTTGGCTCCGTTTATCATATGCCGTGGCTGGAATACCGCTACGCCCTGCCGGACGGCAGCGTATGTCTGCGGCTTCAGACCGGCCGGGACGAGTTTACCAAGGTGGAGGCCCGCGTTACCAGCAATTACGACATGCCCGAGTTTTTCCTCAAGGCCCACGTATACCCGATGCAGCCGGTAGCGCAGGACGAATGGCACACGTGGTATCAGGTCACGTTCATGCCCCATGACCGGCGGCTGAAATACCTTTTTGTGCTGCAGAGCGACGAGCAGGTGTTCAAGCTGGACGCCTCCGGCCTGCACTGCGGCGCGGATTATCCCGAGGACGTGAGCGAGGCGTTCGCCTTTGCTTACGCTTATCCCACCGAGCCTACGCCCCAGTGGGCCCGCGGCTGCGTGGGCTACGAAATTTTCCCGGATCGCTTCCGCCGGGGCGAAGGCTCTCAGACGGACGAAACGCTGGAGCCGTGGACCAGCGACCGGGTGCAGAACGAATACCGCTTCGGCGGCAACCTGCGGGGCATTATCGAGGCCGTGCCCTACCTGCACGATCTGGGGGTGGAAATGGTCTACACAACGCCCCTGTTTTTGAGCGACACCTCCCACCGCTACAACACCTTCGACTATTATCAGGTAGACCCGCTGCTGGGCACGGAGGAAGACCTGCGGGAGCTGGCCGACGTGCTGCACATGAACGGAATGCGCCTGATGCTGGACGGTGTGTTCAATCACTGCGGGCTGCAGTTCGCCCCCTTCCGGGACGCGGTGGAAAACGGCGAAAATTCCCGCTACCGGGACTGGTTCTTCTTTGACAATACCGAAGAATGCGGCTATCAGACCTTCGGCCACTGGCCCTATATGCCCAAGCTGAATCTGGCCAACCCGGACTGCGCCGCCTATTTTCTGGACGTGGGCCGCTACTGGCTGCGCTCCTGCCACATCGACGGCTGGCGGATGGATGTTAGTCCCGAAATCTGGCCGGACTTCTGGCGCAGGTTCCGCAACATGCTCCGGGAGGAAAATCCCGACGGGTTGATGGTGGCAGAATGCTGGGACGATAGCCGCCAGTGGCTCTCCACCGGCGACATGTTCCATTCCACCATGAGCTACGTCTGGAGCCGCAATGTGTGGAACCGCTTCTGCTACCGCAAGATCAGCCTGCGGGAGTTCGACGCGGTGAACAACCGCTCTCTGATGCTCTATCCCGAACCCGTGACGCAGGTTTTGTGGAACTTTCTGGACACCCACGATACGGCCCGCGTCCGTACCCGGGCGGGCGGCAGCGTGGAAATGCAGCGGGCGGCGGCTTTCTTCCAGTTCACCTTCCCCGGCAGTCCCATTCTTTACTACGGCGACGAACTGGCCATGGAGGGCGCGGACGATCCCTTTTGCCGTTTTCCCATGCCGTGGGAACGGGTGAAATATAGCGATATGCACCGCTATTACCGGTGCCTTGCGGAAATTCGCCGGGAGCACCCCGTGCTGCGCTACGGCTCCTTCCGCACGTGGCAGGTGCAGGAGGATGGGCTGTACGCCTATCTGCGCGTGGCGGGCGGGGAAACCGTCCTTTGCGTGCTGAACACATCCGATAAGCCGGTACACGGGCTGCTGCCCCTGCCGGAGAGCATGGCGGAGCAGAGTGCTCTGAACGAATTGATGCATTCTTCATCCGTCGCCGTGCGCGCCGGATGCCTGCAGGTTGCCCTGCGTCCGGGCGAGGGCTTGATTTTCTGCTGAATCCAAAGTACAATACCTCTATCAGACCGCAAGGAGGATTTTTTCCATGAAAGAGCTGGTAGAGGCCGTCCGCACTTATGGCAAGGGCATTGGAACGGATATTGTCAAGGTGGATATGTTTCTCAACCACCGGCTGGATACAAATTTACTGGTCAAAATGGGTCAGGCTTTCGCCGATGTTTTTGCGTGCGAAAAGCCTGACCTTGTTTTGACCATCGAGGCCAGCGGCATCGCCGCGGCGCTGACTACGGCCATGGCCTGCGGGAACATTCCCGTGGTCTTCGCCAAAAAGAGCAGCACCCGCAATGTGACCGGCGACGTATACGAATCGACGGTCTTCAGCTTTACCCACGGGGTGGAAAACCACGTCCGCGTGGCGAAGGAATATCTACCCGCCGGGGCGCGGGTCTTGATCATCGACGATTTTCTGGCC
>ERZ825137.5212-NODE-5212-length-12229-cov-37.545753_pt1 | contig 12229 bp, 9 predicted proteins | sample MGYA00519873_ERZ825137 | MGnify/ENA primary metagenome ERZ825137 (study PRJEB31778, sample SAMEA3449190) | human gut metagenome | biome: human gut; feature: human-associated habitat; material: faeces | place: United Kingdom | collected 2010/2012 ... | reverse complement strand
CAAAGGTCAAAGAGTACAGGGATGACCTGATTGCTTCAGGAAGATATAAGCCGCAGCCGAAGGTGGTCAGCATTCTCAAGTACATAGATATGCCTGTGAGCAATCTTACGGTATCTGCTGGTACTGGTGAGTTCCTCGAGGAAGGGAACTTTGAGATGGTTAGTTTCCCTGAGAAGTCTGTTCCAAAAGGTGCCGGTTTTGGCGTGCGGGTTTCTGGCGATAGCATGGAGCCAGTCTATCATGACGGACAGATCGTTTGGGTAGAGGAATGCGAGAAATTGGCCGTTGGTGAAGTCGGCATCTTTGTCTATGATGGTGATGGCTATTTGAAGGTCTACAGCGAGCAGGAGCCCGATGAGCACCAAAGGGATGCATTTACCGACAGCTATGGCTGCCTGCATATGCAGCCTGTGATGCTATCCTATAATCAGGCATACGCACCAAAGACGATCATGCCCGACTCGAGATTCCAAATCGTAGGGCGAGTCCTTTGAGTACAGAGTATTGGGCTATGATTCCTTTAGGATGGATGAAAGGAAAGAATGTAGAAAGGCGGGGATTACATGAATACGATAGCAAGAGTGATGGAGTTGGCCGACGAGCGTGACCTCTCGCTTTTCAAGCTATCTCAGTTATGCGATGTTTCCTATTCAACTTTGAAGAATGCTGAGATGCGCGGAAGCCAGTTAGGGGTTCCTACAATCGAGCGCATCTGCGCTGCGCTGGGGGTTACATTGAGCGATTTTTTTGCAGAGTCGGGTCGTGCATATACAAAATCATAATCTAAAAGGTCCATCAGACAAACGTCCGATGGATCTTTTAAATAAACAGCCTTTTGCTGATCATGTTCGCTACAAAGATTACATAAAGCAAGAAACGGTTAGAGGTGACGCTGCCGCCTCTAACCATTTCTAATACGGAAAATCTATCGTGCTATCGATCCACTATAATGCGGAAATGAGTTGGGAAGAGTATTCAAGCATAATACTTTGACTTCCTTGACAATTGCTTTCTAATCTGATTAAATCAGATTAGAAGTTCTGTCTGTAAGGACATCTCATTGTAAACAAACACCTTCAGCAATTGGCCACTTGGCCAATTGCACTTCGGCAGGTACATGAATCATCATACGGTCAATAGGAGAGGCATATGAGTGTAACTATTTTGGATATCATGCATCTTCCATCCCTACAAGAAGCTAGAATTGTTGCCGGAATGAATGGGATTAATCGCAGCATTGCGTCTGTTAGTGTCCTTGAAGCTGCTGCCGCAAAAGATCTCGATATCGACCTTCCTGGCCATGCCACTAACTATGGGCAGGAAATAATCCTCACCGCATTCGTAGCCTATAGAGATAGTGTAGATGCGCAATGTGAGGCGATTCACGCCCTTCACAAAGAAGGCGAAGCTGGTATTATCATTTTCTATGTGGGTAGTATTCTTCCATCAATCGACCCACGAGTAATTGACTTAGCAAATGAGTTGGAAATGCCAATAATAGTCATGCCTGAAGGACGTCTTGACTTAAGATACAGCGATGTGATCTGTGAAATAATGGAGGCCATTATCAATGATCGTAGGGAGAACTCTTACTTCACTACAGAGGTCATTGAACGGATATCACACCTCGGCACTTCTCAACGTTCAATTAATAATGCAGTTGCAATTATCCGCGATCGCGTCCAATGTTCTATTTACTTGATGGATGAACTAGGTCGAATGCTCAACATGGCGGAATGGCCAAATGGCCGCAACTTGCCTGCTGACAAATTTTATACCACCCTTACGAATGACACCGCTCAAATAACCGGTGTCCAAGAAGTCTATATCGATGGAAAGACCTACCTAGCTGACATTGAAACAATTCAAAGCACTGGATCGATTCTTTATATGTTGGTCGTAAAAGAGAAGGGTTCACTAACGCAGGAGAGCTGTAAGCAAATCAAATACATTATCAAGACATATATAAATCTTTGGACTGAAAACTATGGCCAACTTGATACCAAGCAACTTGTGAGTTCAATCATTAACGATGAGCCCGAAAAAATGAGGCACATTGCAAATGCAATTAAGATTAATGTCGATAATCTTTCTTGTGCATATTTCTTCTACCTTAAAGACGGTAGTCACGAGTTCATATGTCTACAAAAAATGCGGGAGATAATTAAGGACTTTATCTCGGTCTATAAGAACACTTTCTTGACAGACATATTTGATGACACAGTAATCGTATTTGCAGATCGCCGGCGTGAGCGAATTGATGATGACCTGCCAAATCTTTTACATGAACTAGAAGTACGAGGCCTCCTTTGCTGTGTAATCATCAACGACACTTTTGAAACAACACAGGATGTAAAACACGCATATTGGGCATTTCAAAACTATAAAAAAGAAATCTCCATTCTTTTCCCACGGAAACGAGTTGTCACCGGAGGTGAAGTATCCGTGGTCGGTCGTGCAAAAGATAACGCTAATACTTCATCCATGTCTCTAGCAGATCAGCTCCTCACGCAGAAGCGTGAAGCCGACTTGATGACCACATTGGAAGTTTATATGTTGGATGCTGACCGAAGCATGCAGCGTACTGCTGACTACATGAATGTCCACAAAAACACCATCAAATATAGGCTCAAGTGCATTGAAGAAACGATAGGCCACAGTATCTCTCGTATGCCTGAAGCATATGATATTTACTTGGCTGTAGCATCTATCCGTCTTAAGCGGAATCCATAGTTCTGTGCAGCACCATTTTTTGTCCGACAGGACAAAAAATGGTGCTGCATTTTGTCCCAAGTTTGCTTTAATGAAACAAAAAACAATGCTATCCTCATAGTAGTGGGTTATACTTCCCAAAACTACTAACAGGAGGATAGGAAAATGAGAAAGCTGCATAAGCAAGACATTGTTGAGATTCTGTATGGTGCAACCCTGTTGGGCGCTGGTGGCGGTGGCTCTCTGTGTTTCGGCTTGGATATGCTGAAGAAGCTTGAGGAAACAGGCGAAATCATCGAGCTTGATCTGCTGGAGCTGAATGAAATCGGCGATGACGAATACGCCGCCATGGTCGCCGGTTTGGGTTCGCCTGTCGCTATGCTAGACAGCAAGCTTCCGATGTTCGGCCCTGATGCCGTTCACGCATTCCGCGCTTTCCAGAAGGCGTTCCTCGCTGAAGGCAAGCATGTGAAGTATCTATATTCTGGCGAAATGGGCGGCTTTAATACCTTCGTTCCTATGTTGGTCGCGATTCTGTCCGACAAGGATCCCGTTAAGCGCATTAAGTTCTTGGACGTTGATTCTAATGGTCGAGCTGTTCCTGAGCTGAATACAACTCTGAATTCCTTCTATGGCTTCCCTCCCAAGCCCATGGGCCTTGGGAGCTACGAAGGCAATCAGATTGCTGTGTATCCCATCAACGATCATGCCGGTGAGCAGATTGCGCGCCAGATGTGCATGCTTTATGACATGAGAATCGGCTTCTCTACATGGGGCATGAATAAGGCTGAGATGTCCAAGGCACTCGCCATTGGTTGCGTAACAGAAGCACAGAATATTGGTAAGGCATTCCTTGCAGCGAAAGAAAAGCACACTGACCTGATGGATGAGCTGAAAAAGGTCATGACGGTTCGCGAGTTCTGCCGCGGCACGATTGAAAAGCTGGATCTGAAGCAGGAGGGCGGATTCGATTTCGGAACGACTGTTGTCAAGGGTGATGATGGTCATAAGTATTTCATCGACTTCAAGAATGAAAATCTCATTCTGCGTGATGAAAAGGGCAAGACGATCATGACCGCGCCCGAGGGCATCGGCCTTGTCGATTTGGACACCTTGACTCCCCTGACCAATGCTGACACTAAGGAAGGAATGAAACTGCTGGTTACCATGACACCTGCTCACCCTAATTGGTGGGATGAGGATCATAAGGCGTACACCTGTTGGCTGCCTGAGCTTGAGCGTGTCGGAATGAAGGGCAAGCAGGTGCGCTTCTAATCATTTATTAGGTAGAGCTCCTTTACAGGAGGAATCCTTACTTAGAGAGGGAAGCATTGATTCTCTCCGTGCTTCCCTCTCCCTCCTCTTCAACAAGTAGCGAACTAAGAAATAATACTAAAATGAAAGAGAGGCGAATCAAATGGAGGAAAAGAATACAAATAGTGCTGTTGAAACCACGACATATGAACCGGTACCCGCCGAACAACGGCGACCTTGGACGTCCATCATGTTCATTTGGATGGGTAGCGCGATTTGCGTTCCTGCTTTGATGGTTGGTGGCATGATCGGTGCAGGTATGAAGATTGGACCTGCATTCCTAGCCATGATTGCAGGCTTTGTGCTTGTCTGCATCTACATGATCCTCATTGGCATTCAAGGGTCTGATCTTGGTATGCCGACAACCGCCATCTTCTCTCGGGCGTTTGGTGAACGGGGCTCCACGGTGGCTTCCGGCTTGGTTATCGCTATCTGTGGCATCGGCTGGTTCGGCGTTCAAACGACCGTTTGTGGCACAGCTTTTTGCACTATTCTAAAGGACTTCTGCGGGGTTGATTTCCCAATCTGGCTTTCCGACACTATTTGGGGTGTTGCGATGCTGCTTACCGCCGTGTATGGCATCAAAGTTATTGATTTTTTGAACAAGATTGCTGTACCCGCCCTGCTAATCATGCTGGTTTGGGGTCTAATTGTGGCTCTTAAGGGCAATGCAGTTGAAATCCTGCGGAACTATGAACCGGCTGCTCCCATCACCTTCATTGGCGGCACTACACTGGCTGTTTCCGGTTTTGCTGTCGGTGCCGTTTTATCCAGCGATTATACTCGATATAGCAGAAGCCGCGGAGATACAATTAAGTCTTCCGTCCTTGGTGTTCTTCCAGCATCCATTCTCGTGCTGGGAATCGGCGGTATTCTGACACAGACTACCGGCAACTATGACCTTACCGTCATGTTCTCCGGTATCGGCCTGCCTTTGGTCGGTCTGCTGTGTCTGATCCTGGCAACTTGGACCACGAACTGTGGTAATGCATACTCTGGCGGCATTGCTATCGTCGGTGTTTTCAAAATGAAGGATGACAAGCGCGCAATCGTAACTCTTATTGCCGGAGCCATTGGTACTGTACTCTCCATTGTCGGTATCATGAATTATTTCACTCCGTTCCTGAGTTTCATCAGTGTCCTTGTTCCCCCCATGGCCGGTGTTGTTATCGCAGACTATTGGATCCTGGGTAAGGGCAAGAAGGAAGACTGGAAACCTTTTAAGGGTGTCAACTGGCTGGGACTTATCTCGTGGGCCTGCGGTACTGCTTTCGGTATGGTATTCAAGTTCCTTATTCCTACGATCAATGCCGTTATCGTAGCTATGATTGTTTATTTCATCCTCATTAAGTTGGTCAAGAGTGAGAAGGTCAACCCTTTCTGCCATAATTAACTTACAGTCCGCACCTCATTACCGTTATAGAAAGGATGTACATACTATGGGAGTTTTGGCAAACTATGAGCCCAAAGAAGTATTTAAGTATTTCGAAGAAATCTGCTCCATCCCGCACGGCTCCGGCAATACCGATGCAATTGCCGAGTATCTTGTAAAGTTTGCGACAGATCATGGTTTGGAGTACTATCGCGACAATGCCAACAATGTTATCATCCGTAAGAAGGGCAGTCCAGGATATGAAAAAGCTGACACCATCATCCTTCAGGGACACCACGATATGGTCTGTGAAAAAGATGAAGGCTTGGTTTTCGATTTTACTAAGGATGCTATCAAGCCCGTGGTAGACGGTGATTGGATTCGTGCAAGCGGCACAACGCTTGGTGGTGACAACGGTATCGCTGTCTCCATGATTCTTGCAATTTTGGACGATGATACTCTCCCGCATCCTCCGATCGAGGCGCTCATCACCGCCGACGAGGAGATCGGTATGGTCGGTGCATTCGCTTTGGATTGCAGTAAGCTGACCGGGCACAAATTCATCAATTTGGACTCCGAATATGAAGGAGTTTTGATGTGTAGCTGTGCTGGTGGAGTTAATGTTCGAAGCAAGATTCCTGTTGCTCGCGAGTCTGCCAATGGCGCTATCTTGAATATCACGATCAAAGGACTTGTCAGCGGACATTCTGGCGTTGAAATTGATAAGGGTCGAGCAAATGCCAATTCCCTTATGGGACGTCTTCTGTGCGAGTTGGCCGCCAAGGAAGACTATCGACTTGCCACACTGGATGGTGGCTCCCGCGATACTGCTATTGCCGCCTCTGCTACAGCGCAGATCGTCGTTGAGGATACAAAGGCTGCTGCAGTCTGCGATATCATTAAAGCACTTGGTGTTCAGTACGCCAGCGAATATGCTACGGCAGAGCCCAACATGGCTGTGGATGCAACATGTATGAAAACAGGGGCTATCTCTGCCCTCACTGCGGGAAGTACCGAGAAGGTGTATTCTGTTTTGGTTGCGCTTCCCGACAGCGTACAGGCAATGAGCGTAGATATGCCCGGACTTGTGCAGACGTCCACGAACTTCGGTGTCATGAAGCTTGAGGAGAACGAGTTGACATTCTCTAACACCATCCGCAGTTCGATCACTGCACAAAAGTGGTGGATTGTCGAGAAGATCACCGGCATCGTCAAACTTGCCGGAGGCGTCACTGTAACCGACGGCAATTACCCCGGCTGGGCTTACAATCCTCATTCGGTCGTCAAGGATACCATCCTCGCAGCATACAAGAAGCTGTTCCATGCTGATGCAACCGTTGAGGCGGTACACGCCGGAATTGAATGCGGTCTGTTCGCAGATAGCATTCCTCACTTGGATTGTGTTTCTATCGGGCCGACTATGGCTGATGTTCACACACCGCGTGAGCATTTGAGCATCTCCTCTTCCGAACGAACCTTTAGACTTTTGAAGGAGGTTCTTGCTCAGAGCAAGTAAATTCTGTCTTCACTCATCAACGTAAAATGCGGTAAGGCACTGCATTTTGATACACGATTATGTACCCAATGCAGTGCCTTTTCGCAAACATTAAAACAGAAAGGAATGAGACTATGATTCATTACAACAAGCAGGATATCGAATACTTGCTGCAGGGTGCCGCATTCTTGGGTGCCGGCGGTGGCGGCGCATTGGACTTGGGCCTCAAAATGCTCAAGCAGGTCGAAGACGATGGCTATGACATTGGATTAGATCTCATCGCTGTAAATGAGATGGAGTCCGGAACTATGGCTGCCACCGTTGCCGGCTTGGGTGCGCCGTCTAATGTTGATATGCAGAAGTTCGAAGATGACTTGCCCGGTGCTTTCGCGGCGTTGAAAGAGGGCTTCAGAGTAGAGGACAAGAATCTATCTTACCTCTATAGCGGTGAGATGGGCGGTCTCAATACGATGGTGCCTATCATGCTCCACATCGTCTCCAGCAAAACTCCGGATCAGCGTATTAAGGTTGTGGATGCCGACGCAAATGGGCGGGCTGTTCCGGAACTTAACACATGCCTGGTCACAGCAAGAGGATTCCCCCCGGCACCGGTCGGCATCCAGGGGCACGAAAAGGGGGCGTCCGTACAAGACATGTCTCGCTACGTGGCATGGACGCGTAAGAAAGACTCGGACACTGCGGAGGATATCGCCAAAACTGCAGAAGGGATAGCGAGATCTCTCGCTATCCAGTACGGACAGGTCGGCTTTTCTACGTGGGCTCTTACCAGCAGTGAACTCAAAGAAGATGCCTGCCCTCAGTGTTTGTCCCTCGCAAACTCCGTCGGTCAGACTTTGAATGTTGGTACTCCTTATAGTGAGGAAAAGCTAACAGAACTCAAATCCTTCTTCAACAATAAGATTCATGCGCTGTGCCTTGGTACCGTCAAGAGCTTTAAGCGTGATGTAAGTGCAGGCTTTGATGTCGGTGAGACTGTAATCGCAGGCGAGGACGGGAAGGAATATAAGGTTTCTTTCCAGAATGAAAACATCGTGGCATACGAAGATGGGAAGGCGTGTATTACCGTCCCAGATCGTATTTGCATAATTGACTACAACACGTGCATGCCACTGACAAATGTCGATGAGGATATGAAGATTGGTCGCAAGATCGCAGTGATAATCTCTGCCTCACCCGAAAACTGGTGGAAGTCCGACAAGAATGCATATAAGTGCTGGAACCCCATCCTCGACAGAGTCAGTTACTCTGGGAAGTTCATCGACTACAACGGCAATGAGTATGACAGATAAGGAGGGAAATTCTGACTATGAAGAAGTATAATAAGCAGGACATTATCCATGTCCTGAAAGGCTCTGCATTCCTCGGTGCTGGCGGCGGTGGTTCCTACGAGTACGGAATGAAGCTGCTGACGCAATTGGAAAACATGGGATATACTCCTGAGTTCGACCTCTATGATGTTGACGAAATGGAAGCCGGTGCGTACGCTTGCATGGTAGCTGCTCTCGGAAAACCCACTGCGATCGACCCCACAGAGCTCTCCAGCGATCTCCCCGCTGCATATAAGACCCTTCAGATTGCTGCCAAAACCGACGGGCACGAGCTCGGCTACCTGTACAGCGCTGAGATGGGCGGCTTCAACACCATGGTGCCCATTTTCCTCTCGATCATTGCGGCAAACCACGGCGAGAAGATTGGTGTCGTTGATGTCGATGCTAACGGCAGAGCTGTTCCCGCTTTGAATACATGTCTGACAAACGCACGTGGCTTTGCTCCGGCACCTCTTGCTATGGCCGGCCATAAACAGGGAGAGCCCCAATACCGCTACATCTCCTGGCCTGAAAATGCAGCATCTGCCGAAGCAATGGCTCGGAAGCTTGGCGGTGACTGGTATTCCCTCGTCGGATTCTCGACTTGGCTTATGTCCGCTTCCGAGATGAAGGCAAATGCCGGTATCAACTACATATCTTATGCAAAGAGGATCGGCGCTGCTCTGGACAATACGGATATGCCGCTTTACGATGCACTGCACTCCGTAATGCCTCAGATCAAAGAACTCTATAGTGGTAAGATCGAAGATATCATCACCGATGGAGCAGGCGGTTTTGATAAGGGTAAGATCATCATTAGTAATCCGAATCGTTCTGACTACAAGCTGTGTATCGTATTCCAGAACGAAAGCCTGGTCGTCGGCAAGTACGAGAAGGGTGTCCTCACAGATGAGATCTACATGACCGCACCGGATCTGATCAGCATGGTTGACACCGATACACGCAAGCCTCTTACTAACGACAGCGTTGTTGACATTAAGGTTGGTCAGAGCGTTACCGTATTCCTCTCCCCGGCTCACTATTACTGGTGGGATAACAAAAAGGCCTATACCTGCTTCAAGCCCGTTTTTGAGGCAAACGGCTACCACGGTGATTTCGTCCCGTATGTTCCTCTCTTCGAGAAGAATCGAGAGCCCATGAGCGAAACACGCAGCATGAATCTGCAAACCGCTTTCTCTGGCGGTACAATCGGCCATTGTGGGGCACTGCTCCAGCATCTTCAGGACAATCTGTATAACAATGCATCTGGTGTTCCCGTTGATAAAGTAACCGGTATCGTATATACAGATAGCGATGAGCCCCTCGCAAGTGAACCTACAATCACTGAGCAGGACATGGTTCGAAATGGTCCGCAGATCCTCCAGCTTGCAAAGGATAGATACGTCGATACAGGGAAAACGGAGTATTGGGCTGGCTCTTTCATCCCCCATTTTGCTGATGAAAAGACAACGCGGGCAACTCGAGAAGCTACTGCTCGACCTGTCTTTGATGCATTTGAGCCTGCCACTCTCCTTTCGCTGGCAATTGGCCAGAATATCGGTATTATTACATGGCCCAAGTCTATCGTTCCCATTCTGGAGCGTCGGATCGCCGGCGCAGGCCTCGATGGTAGAATCAAGATGATCAGGTCTGTTGATTCGACCGACATTCCTGCGATCAGCACGCTTACCTCCATCGTTGATGAGATGATCAGCAGCGGTATTCAGTGCATCATCATCGGAAGATCCTTCTTCCCGGAAGGCAGCAGCGCGGATTACGATCTGGCTGCAGCTCTTCAGGAGGCCTGCCAAAACCGTATTCCCATTCTTGACGCAAATAAAATTGCTGCTCGCTGGCTTGAGCTCAACACCCACATGGGATACTTCCACAGCAGACTCAGCTACTACACACCGCCGGCAAAGAATGTATAAGGGAGGGTATCGACATGAAAATCTTAGATGTAATCCCTGTAAATTTCGATATTATCAGCGAGGATATGAAGAAGTATCTCGAAGAGCCTCTTCATCAGAACGGCTATGCCGATCCTACCGTAGTCGTACATCAGCGCTTATACAAAGGAAAGCCTTCTATCGAGTCCGCATATGATGAAGTACTTAATACACGCTATGTGTACAGAACCATTGAGCAGAATCTCACGGAAGGTTTTGGAGCAAGCTTCATCAACTGTTTTGGCGATCCCGGTGTAATTGCGGCAAGATGTAAGGCCGATTTCCTCGTTTTCGGCGGGTTTGAGCCTGCGGTCCTTTTTGCCTTGGGTTTAGCGGATAGAGTCGGTATTATCACCGTTCTCGATAATGTCCAGCCTATGCTGTGGGAGCATGTTCATAATGCAAAGCTAGAAAACCGCGTCGTAAGCATTCGAAACGTCAATATGCCGGTTTTGGGGCTGGAGGATCATAGTCAGCTCATTGAGCATCTCACGAACCAAGCATTTGAAGCTATTAAGTCTGATGGTGCAGAAGCTTTTGTCCTTGGCTGTACTGGGATGCTTAGTGTTGCTCAAGCTGTTGAATCCAACCTCGCTCGTGCAGGTTATACCGTCCCGGTTATTGAGCCAGGGCAGGCTGCAATGGCCATGTGCGAAATGATTGGGAAACTGGGTTATACCCATAGTAGACTTGCCTTCCCAAAGGAAATGAAAGCATAAGACAATAGTATAAAAAGAGAAGGTCGCCATATGGCGACCTTCTCTTTCGTATTTATCATCCTACTTGAGTTGCTTTTCCTAGATGGTAATCGTATATCATCTCATCAAGTGACAAGGTGTGTATTCAACTGCGGCAATAGTCGAAAAGGGTAAAGATAAGGTTATTTTCTGCTCTCCTTCATAAGTGTTAGGTTAGCTTTTGTAAGCTCTGCAGCAAGAAGAGACTGATTCACGACGCTGTCCAACCCATCCGCACCAGCCGCACGGTTCATACGGTAAATCACCATGACAGGTTTGCCGCGGATAATGCCGTGTTTATCCGCCCATACCTTAAAATACAAGGGATCAGTCAATTGCGGACAAGATTAGTGAGATTGAATCGGGAATCTTTTTGGACTCCTCTAGTAATGTTCGTAGGATAAATGAGTATAACGAAAGCCGAGAATTAGTGGGGTATTCGACCACCACCTATCAGCTAGAGCGATTCCAATGTTAATACCGCCCGTGACGGTTCAGGGGCGTAGAAATATCATTATTCAAAATATGATATTTCTGAATATTCCACGCTGGAATTTTATCTCACTTGCATTTTAAGCAGAGAGCAGTTTGAAGAGATTATGCTCCAATGCCTTGAAACTTTTCAGAGAATTCTGCGCATCATAACGGGAGAAATGAGTACGATGATGCCGGCAGAGTAATCTGCAGCACACATTATACATTAGATGGTGAGGTGTCGACTTACGATATCAGCGAATATGACGAACGAGGAAATAAAACAAAAGAAAGTTGCTATGGTGCGGATGATACGCTTATATCCTACGAAGTATATTTCTATGACGTGAATGGCAAGGAAATTCGAGAGGAGGTATATGCCGCTGACGGTGTGCTTGAGTGTTACTATACAAGAACATACCATGATAACGGTTGTCCTGATGTGTATTCCATTTACAACCCAGAGGGTGCTCTAGATAGGTGCTGGGTTTACCAATACGATAAGAATTGGAACTGTATAGGGGAGAAAACATATGATATCGAAGGAAACCTGACAGGTTCAAGAACCAGTGAATGATACCAACAGACTATCGTCATAATCTCCATTTTTCCTCCGAATTGTCAAAAGACAAAGTATACCAACTTATAGTGGAGATAAATAGCATATTCTTTTCTCCGCCTTAGTACCTCCGGTAGAGTGAGTCCTTCTGGGTGCGCCATGGTGACACTACCCTTATGACAGCTTAAGAGCGCACCTCCCCCTTGGCGGGAGGTGCGCTCTTTTCCTGTTCACTTGACGCGGTACAGGTTGCTGGTCAGACTGCCGTTGGGACGGCGGCGATGGGTGC
>ERZ825137.5210-NODE-5210-length-12233-cov-4.270570_pt1 | contig 12233 bp, 12 predicted proteins | sample MGYA00519873_ERZ825137 | MGnify/ENA primary metagenome ERZ825137 (study PRJEB31778, sample SAMEA3449190) | human gut metagenome | biome: human gut; feature: human-associated habitat; material: faeces | place: United Kingdom | collected 2010/2012 ... | reverse complement strand
AATTTATTTTGAATAATCTAATAAAGCGCTTTATTAGATTATTCAAAATAAATTTGTCTATTTGGCAACTTAATCATTAAAAAAATAGATGATAGATTGAATAAGGATATGAGTGTATATGCAAGAACTACACAACTTTAATAATCGATAAAATAGTAACCAGTTTGTACCTTTTATGCTTTTAAGAGGTGCAAATTGATGACTTACAATTAAAATCAAAATGCTCAGTCCTCTACAGTGCTGAATGCCAGCGGGGGAGGAAGGAGTTAAGTGCTTACTTTTCAAATATGGGTGTAAAGCGAAATTTTGTTTATAGCAGCATATTAACGACATCTAACTACATATTCCCTCTTGTAACATTTCCATATATTTCGAGGGTATTAGGGGTTACGAATATTGGCATATGTAATTTTGTCGATAGTATTGTCTACTATTTTATCATGTTTTCTATGATGGGTATTACCTTTGTTGGCATACGTGAGATTGCTAAAGCGAATGGAAACCAGGAAAGGCTCAATCTTGTCTTTTCACGGACTTTTAAAATAAATCTCATATTAACAGTTATATCAGTTGTAGCTTACTTGATTTTTTTTGAAATACGGTCGGACTTAAAACAATTTAGTGTTTTATACTATGTCGGACTTTTAAAACTTATATCTAATCTGTTTCTAGTGGAATGGTTTTTTAATGGGACTGAAAATTTTAGGTTTATCACTATTCGTTCACTGATTGTTAAAACTCTATATGTAATAAGTTTGTTCTTATTTGTTAGGGAAAGCAGTGATTACACCATATACTATTTTCTCACATGCGCAATGGTGGCTGTCAATGCATTGGTTAACTGGCATTATAAAAGGAATTTCGTGAAATTTTCTTTTTCCGTAAAAATATCAATGGATATAATCCGTCCCGTAATGGTGATAGGTCTGTTTTCACTTCTTACATCCATGTACAATACCTTTAACGTTGTATATTTGGGGTTTGTCGCAGGTCCCACTGATGTGGGATATTACACTACTGCTAGTAAGCTTTATACAATATTGCTTGCTTTGTATTCCGCCTTTACGGGTGTAATGCTTCCACGAATCAGTAGACTTTTGGAAGATGGAGAGAAAGACAAGGTTATCAATCTACTCAGAAAGGCTTTTGAAATATTATTTATATGTTCTCCCATAGTCATTTTCTCAGCCGAATCTTTAGCTCCGGATATTATTTATGTCTTATCCGGCAAGGGCTATGAAGGAGCTATTGTTCCCATGATGATAATTCTTCCTTTGGTTCTTATTGTTGGAATTGAACAAATCCTGATACTTCAAATTTTGATGCCGCTGAAACAAGACAAGTCCATTTTTTATAATTCCATAATTGGGGCAATCGTAGGTATTACTCTTAATCTATTGTTGGTATCGAGCTTGAAAAGTATCGGAAGTTCTGTTTCATGGGTACTTTCGGAGATTGTGGTAATGTTGTGTTCTTTCTTTTATGTACGTCGTTTGATAAATGTTGATATTCCATATCGTGTTTTGATAAGAAGCGCATGTGTCGCTTGTCCTATAATGATTATCGGAACTATGGTGTCGGCTCTTCCATTAAGTCCTTTTGTTGAGATTCTTATTGCAGGTGCCCTTGTATTGGCTTATTTGTTTGCTGTAAGGCGATTCTATCTTAAAAATGAACTTATAAATAACACCATAACCTGTATGGTAAAGAAAATAGGAATAAGATATGAATAGTAAGGTGTTAAATAAAATAGTTGATTATAAGAAATTTTCTTTTCCTTTAATAATCCTATGAAGAATGAAATAGACACACAACTTGGGCTTTTTATAATGTTTGTGTATTTTCCATAAAGCAAAATCCGGTTCTAAAATAATGGGTAAATAGCCTTGACTTCGCAGCAAACATATTAAAGAATGAGATAAATTTGAGAAAATAATATCCTCTGTTATTCCTTATTGCCTGTTGAATAAGGTGTCCCAATGGACCGTAGAGTTTTGAATTGCAACTATTGACAATGGAGATTTCGTTATAATAAAGTTAAAAAATAAATTCTAATTATTAATGAATATGTTACATCTGGTCACCGTATGGCAATTGTTGGTTTGTCTGGCTGTTATCTTAGTCTTATATTTCCATCGCATCATCTTATTGACATTGGCTGTGCCAATGATAAGGTGGACACAGTATGTGGTAAGGAAATGCCAGACGGGAAACTTACAACAAAGGGATATTGTGCTCCGCATTGCCAATAAGTTTTCGTACATGTTTGACCGCCTGTTTCTCTATTGGATAGGCAATATACATTCACACCGCATAAGGATGTTTTTCTATAAGTACGCTTATCTGATGGACATAGCCGATGAGGTGACGATGTATCACAACATCGAGATTCGTAATCCGTCGGGAATCAAGATTGGCAAGGGTACTATTATTGGCGAAAATGCTATTCTTGACGGAAGGGCTGGACTTGAAATTGGTAACAATGTGAACTTTTCGAGCAATGTGCGCATTTGGACACTCCAACACGATTATCGCGACCCGGACTTTGCTTGCAATCCTGAACATTACGGACCTGTGAAAATTTGCGACCGTGCGTGGATTGGACCGCATACTATCATTCTTCATGACGTAACGGTTGGAGAGGGGGCTGTGGTTGCTGCAGGCGCAGTTGTAACGAAAGACGTATCCCCTTATACTCTTGTGGGGGGGGGTAACGGCGAAACTGATAGGAACGCGTCCGAGAGTGCTTCGCTACGAGTTTCATGGCGGTCATCCGAAGTTTCTGTAAGCCGCCCGTCTCGTAATCACGAAAGTAAATTAAGGCGATGCAAAGATGAACTTATCTATTATATCCGAATAACCCGGAAATGCGATGTAAAGTTAGGGCTTTTCTTCGTGTTCTTCTATTTTCCCCTGAACAAGATTCCTTTTTTCAAAAGGATGGTAAACCTAAAGAAACATCAAACTGTGCTTCGTTTTTTGGACCCAGTCTTCATTAGTTTGTTGCAGGAAGTTGAGAACGAGCCTATCTATGCGAAAGAGGCGAACGAAGAGGACAGTGAATATGACGGAAGTATTTGGGTGTGGTGGAATGATGCTCAAAATATTCCTCCTATAGTTCGAAGATGTATCGGTCAGATGGAGAAGTATTCTGCTGGCAGGACTGTGCGTTTGGTAACGGAAGAAAACCATGAGCGGTATTTCTCTCTTCCCGAACATATCAGGGAAAAATACAGAAAGGGAATGATTACCCGCACCCATTTTTCGGATATAGTAAGAATGACGTTAATGTCGAAATATGGTGGCATATATATGGATGCCACGTTGCTTCAGACGGGAGAGATACCTATGCAATATCTCGATAGTGACTTCTATACAGTGAAAGTGAGTATAGACAAACCATGGTTGGTTGTTTCTGAAGGGAAACTTAGTTCTTTCTTTTTTGCCTGCAAGAAAGGCAATCTGATGATTGAGACTACCCGAAAGATGATGCTGCGTTATTGGGAACGATATAATCTGTTAATTGACTATTTGTGGATTGACTATTTGTGGATTGTATGTGCAAACAAATTGCCGCAAGTGAAGAGAATGCTTGATGATGTCCCATGCACTAACCCGTACATTTATTCCTTAAAAGGCTTTAGTTTACCATGTTCTGATTCTGAATATATGGCAATGGTTCACCGAGAAGATACGGTATTATATAAATTTAGTTATAAAGGATTTTCACAATACAGCGAGACCACAGATGACGGCAAGTTAACGCTGAAAGGCAGAATAATTAATACGGAGGTTTGATAGATGAAGAAGCTGAACTCAATAACAATATTACGTGTCGTATGTATTATAGGTGTCGTATTTCTGCATGCTAAAATGTTAAACAGCTACACGATGTACGATGTGACATACACTTTTCCGGAAGTAAAATGGTGTTCATTCATCGTGTTTTGGATATCGGACGTGTTGACACATTCTTGTGTCCCATTGTTTTTCTTCATTTCAGGATATTTATTCTTCTTAGGGGCAAAAAAGGATTTCTTAAGGTCCTTGCCTTACAAACTGAAAAAGAGAGTTAAGACGTTATTGATACCATACTTGATATGGAATCTCTTTTATTTTATTTATGCCTTTTTCAAGTGTGATGTAGACGTAAACCTAAATGTCCTTGCAAGTGCGTTTTTCGTAAAACAAGGTTTGCCCCAAGGATGTTTCTATCCCGCATACATTCCATTTTGGTTTCTAAGGGAATTGATAATAATGATTGCGTTTTCTCCCCTGGTTTACTACGTTTTCGGAAAACTGAACAGGTATGTCGGTTATACATTGATTCTTATCTTATTATTTTGTGATTTGTCAGGTTTTTGGCCGCTTGCAGATCCGTGTTATCCGGGTTTGTCAATACATGGTTGGTTATTTTTCTGCCTTGGAGCTTGCTTCGGAATCAACAATAGTCATATCTTTGATAAATGTGCGATATCTCAAATAATATTAATCGGGGTGGGGGTATATAACTGTCTCATTTATAGATGCGTATACAATCTTAATCCAAGAGGAAAATTATCTTTTGCATGAATTGACGATAATCATGGGCGTATTTGCTTTTATTTTTATTGCAAATTTTATAGCGGCACAGAATACAAAAGTGACGTCTTTCTTTGTCCAGCTGTCATTATCTGTATTCTTAATCTTTGCTATGCATGGTCTATTGCAATTGTTGATGTTTCATGTCGCGACAATGATTCACAGACCTGTGTCTCAATACGATTTACTAATAATCTATTTCGTTAATACATTCATGCTCGTAGGGGTCGTTTATATATTTGAAAAGATATTGAGAAGATTTTCTCCAAGGCTTCATTCTCTTTTAACCGGTGGTAGGTAATAAATAATAATTCCGCTTTATGATAACTAACTTTTTTGGCACATCTAATATAGGGACATATCGTGCAGAGTTGATGGGAATCTCAACATGGATGATTCTTTTGTTGCATTTCCCATTATTCAATAATACTTTACTTAGAAGCATACAAGCTAATTTTTTTTTAGGAGTTGACATATTTATAATGTTATCAGGCTTTGGCTTATACTATTCTTTATCGAGGAATAATAATATAAAGAAATTTTATTTAAAGAGATTGTGTAGAATCCTGCCATTTTATTTCTTTATATGTGTTGTTTATACAGTTCTTAAAGGGGATGGTATAGCTAATTTTATCCTTTATTTTTCAACTCTCGGATTTTACGCTGGAATAAATTATGATTGGTTTGTTCCATTTGTTTTATTTTATTACTTACTTTACCCCCCCTACTAAAGTTTGTTAATAACCGAGCAGAACTTCTGATTGTAATGTGTTTGGTAACAGCTGTCTTGGCCTTTTTATCCCTTTTATGTCTTGAGGTAAACGCAGACCAGACATTATACATTTCAAGAATACCAGTATCTTTTATCGGTATAGGATTGGCAATAGCAAATACGTATGGTGACATGCGGCAGGCAAAATATGTAAAAATTGTATGTGCATGCTCGTTGGTTATGGTATTAGTCCTGTATTGGGCAAACAGTCAATGGCCTATTGTAAATATCATGTCATATACCCTGCTTAAAAGTCTTTTGAGTGTTGTACTTCTATTCGGTATTACCAACATACTTATGCCGAGACTACCCGTATTCCTATTGAATTTTTTGTCATGGGTAGGGCAATTTAGCTTAGAAATATATTTGATTCAAAAATTATTCATATATCACAATAGCGAGCCGTTATTTCCTTTTTATGAAGGTAGGATAAGTAATTTCCTTTGTATTATCTTTTCTATGGTTATTGCGGTGATTTTGTGTCAGGTAAAAGAATGTTGTATGGATTCTCTTATAAAGAGCCGAATAATAAAAATAAAGGATAGGATTTTTCTGAAGGAAAACATAAATAAAGCAAACTATAAAAAATAATTCAACTATGAAAACAATAGGTTATGTGACTGCAGCCGACCCGTTTTATGATCGCAAGGCTTGGAGCGGAACCATCTACAAGGTGCGTGAGGCCATAGAGAACGCAGGGTTCAATGTGGTTTGGATACCCGTGCGATTAAGCTTCTTGCACAATTTATACGTGAAACTAAGCGCTTTTCGTTACGGTCGTCTTACGTCGCGAGATATGGACGATGTGGCGATATGGCTTCGTAGTAGGGGGGGGGTAAAATGCAGGATAAAACGAGTATTGATTATTATTTTTTTATCGGTGATGCGCAATTGACGAAACACCTGAATTTGTCGAAACCTGTCATTTATTACGCTGATGCCACATTCGATTTGATGTGTGATTACTATTTTGAGATGCCATCAAAAAGTTTGAGATGTCAGTGCGAAGCTAACGAAAAGATTGCGATGGATCACAGTGACATTGTCATAATGGCTTCCCAATGGGCTGTAGACAGTGCGATAAACCATTACGGGCAAGCTCCGGTGAAATGCCATGTTCTTGAATTTGGCGCAAATTTGGACGAAAAGGACATTGTGAAATCAGATAGGTATGGGAAGGGCGATGTGCTGAATGTGTTGTTCTCCGGTGTAGACTGGAAGCGTAAGGGGGCTGCCGTTGCCATTGACACAGTGAAGAATCTTATAGATGGCGGCATAAGTGCTAAACTGTTATTGGCAGGCATTAAGTCTGATGATATTCCCGCCGGATATAAGGATTTGCCTTGGGTTGAATATCTTGGATTTATGAACAAGAATATTCCTGAGCAATATCGGCAGTATGCAGATACCATCAGGAAATCGCACTTACTATTACTGCCCACGTCTGCGGAATGCGCAGGGATTGTTTTCTCGGAAGCCGCAGCTTATGGTTTGCCGGTGTTCACTTACGACACAGGTGGCATTGGCAATTATGTAATTAATGGCTATAATGGTTACAGATTAAAACTTGGGGCTTCGGCAAATGATTTCTCTGTGAAGATAAAGGAAACGCTTTCTGACGGAAAATTGCCGGAACTGAGTGGGAATGCCTTGCGGCTATATGGAGATAAACTCAGTTGGAGCGCATGGAGCAGGCGGTTCCGGGAAATTATGCATGAACATAAAAAATAGATAATGAAAATTTCTGTAATAACCGTATCGTATAACGCTATTGGGATGATTGAACGCACAATACAGTCGGTCGCAAAGCAGCGGTATGATGATTATGAGTATATCATCGTTGACGGGAATAGCCATGACGGAACTGTCGACGTGATAAAACGCAATATCTGCAGCATAACGAAATGGATAAGTGAGCCCGATTGTGGCATATACAATGCCATGAACAAAGCCGTCAGGATGGCTTGTGGAGAGTATTGCATATTTATGAACGCCGGCGATATGTTCGCTACGCCTTTGTCGTTAAAAGCGGCCTCCCTGTTCCTTGACGATGATTTCGATGTGGTTACGGGCAGGGAAATATCAACAAGGAATGGCAAAGTGATAGATTACGTAGTGCCTCCGGCTGAGGTAACGTTAAGCCATTTCTACAAGACAAGCATCAGTCACCAGTCTTCGTTTATAAAAAGGGCGTTATTGCTGGAGTATCCATATGACGAGGACCTGCGACTTGTGAGCGACTGGAAGTTTTGGTTGCGGACAATCGTGTTGGGTGGAAAAAGTTATCGCTCCATTGATGTGGACATATCTATATTCAACCATGATGGGGTGACATTCAATTCTTATGGAATAGGCGAAAAAGAACGCCGGCAAGTTCTCAGAGAGTTGTTGCCTGCATCGGTAAGGGCAGATTATGACAGAACCATTATAACGAGTCGGTTTGGAAACTTCTTACTGCGTGTACGGGGCAAGGTGGAAAGAATGGTGAAAACCGTCGGGATAAAGAAGAAAATGAGAACGTTAGGTGGATATTTTAAGGTAATGGGAATATGTGGAATTGTGCCCGTTATCGGTCAACTGTTATGCTTGATTGGCTTGGGGGGGGGTAAAATGATGAAACATTATTCCATAAGAAGACATTTGGACAGAATGTTTGATGGATATATGGATAATATTGCAGAAGTGGAGAAAACTGAACTGGATTTTTATCCTATATGGGTGTGTTGGTGGCAGGGCGAAAAGAGGATGCCGCTTGTACCGAAAATTTGCCTGAAACGGTTGCGGCAAAATCTCAGGAGCGACCAACGTTTAATTATTATCTCAAAAGATAACTATAAGGACTATGTGAGCCTTTCGCAAGAAGCTATACTTGCAGTTGAAGATGGCAGGGTGTCAATAACGAATTTTTCTGATATCCTGCGCTATGCGTTACTTTCCCGCTATGGTGGCTTGTGGATTGACTCAACTTGCTATACCACAGATATGTTGCCCGATTTGACAGGCGTTACTCTGTTCACAAGCAAAGATTCCTCCAAGGCAAATGACAACACTTTCCCGTCGCACTATCGTTGGGCGAGTTGGCTTATGGGCGGAACTGCCAACAGGCTGTTCACTTTAGAGTATAGATTATTCGAGGCATACGTCCAACAGGAGATAGTCTTTATAGACTATCTCCTGTTGGACTACCTGTTGGACTATTTGTATAGGCACGACCAAAAGTGTCGCGAAATAGTGGATAACTGCAATGATGCCTGTCAGTATTCGCTCGACATGCAGCAACATCTAGGAGATACTTACGAGGATGAGGCTTGGAAAGACCTTGCCGGTAAAGAATGGGCACACAAACTTAGTTGGAAACTACATACGCCATTGATGGCGGCGGATGGAGAAATGACTATGTTTGGAAAAATAATAGACCTTTTACACTAATTTCTGCGTAAAATGATTGGAATCTTACTACTTGCGATGGCTATATGCCTATTTTTTAACGCAAGACAACGCAAATGGTCGTATTTTCTTTATATGTTTTTGATGCTGAATGGTTTCAACATTATTAACAGCTATGTCACCGCCCCATTTACGACACATGATTTGGCATTGGTTTATACGGCATTGGCGAATGTATGGATTGCCATAAGAGGTCAATGGCTGAGTGGAGTCCGCTTCAAATACAAGAGATGGTTCTTGGCGTTTGTCGCATTCCTTGCGCTGAGTTCTGTATATTCTTATTTTCACTATGGACTGACCGTATACGAAATCATCCAAGGTGGCCGGTACTTCTATTTTGTTTTGGCTTTGCCGGTTTTTTTAAACATGAAAGAAGCGGAACGCGCCTTTCTGATAAAAGCGTTGTTTCGGGCGACATTGGTGGCCACATTCGTGTATTTGTTGCAAATAGTTTTAGGAAAGTCGCTCATACCTGGAATAGAGGAGGTGAAAGTTGACTCGACTGCGGGTTTTTACCGTTTTGGCGTACCGCCCCCTTTATACGGCTTCTTTTTGGTGCTGACCTTTGCCAAACCCAAATTCTTCAACAAAAAATATGTAAAACTTTATAGGCTGATGTTTGCTTCGTGCGCTGTATTCTGTTTGAGCAGGACGGTCATGCTGACAACTCTTTTCTCTGTATTGTTAGTACTGTATTGGAAAGGCCAATCCACCAGGATAATCAAAGTTTTGATAGTTCTGTCTATTTTTCTCGTGCCTTTCAGTGATATTGTTTTCAACAGGTTTGAGAATGGAAAAACAAGTACTGACCTCAAAGCCGTTCTCGACGGAAAATTCAATTCTAACTATGAAATGGGGGAGAACGGAACATTTACATATCGTCTGGCTTGGGTGTATGAGAGGATTAATTATCTTGTCGACCGGCCAATTGGAGAACAAATATTTGGGCTTGGCCTGATGTCAGACGATTCGCCCAAAAGCACAAAATTATATCATTTTCGTGTGAACATAACATTTTACGACATCAACTATACAGCCCAGTTGAGGACTCCCGATATTTCTTACGGTACGCTTGTCGCTTATCTTGGTTTTATTGGTATGTTTATATATCTGGGATTTTTATTATCAATGTTCATACATTTCTATAAATATAGGGAGTCAAGCGGAATTTATTTGACGGCTGCCGTAATGCTTATTATTGCACTCATCTTGTCATTTGCCGGTGATACCATATCGAACATGCAAAATCTTGGCATTTATTTCGTTTGTTTGGCTCCTGTTATAAATAAGCAAGTACAATGAAAATATTATTCGTAAGCCAGTTGGCAGGTATTGTGGGTGGTGGTAGCCGGATAGCAAAAAGAAATCTAACGGTACTACAAAAAATATTCTTGAAAAACAATGTAGAGGAATATTGCATTTCTGTTCCTAACGAATCCGTTTTATTTCGGGTTTATAATCGATGCTTAAAACATTACACTAATGGTTTGGGCCAATCGGATGTCGACAAAATAGTTCGCATTGCAAATAAGTATGACTATATATGGGTTGATGGATCCTGTTTCGGTTCTTTATGCAAGATATTGAAGGAGAAAAATTATACAGGGCGGATCTTTTGTTTTTTTCATAACATAGAGCATGAATTCCTGATACGGCCGTGGTGGCAAAGGGCACTTTACTTTTTATATAAACGTCCCGTGTTGGAGGCTGAACGCACTGCGGCAAGATACGCCGACTTTGTTGTTTGTCTCACAAGTAGAGACCGACAAAGGATAAAAGAATTGTATGGCGGTGCGAATACGGTGATTCTGCCATCGTCACTAAATGATGATTTCCAGGCGTATGCGGCTAAAGCGGTGAATGGCGGCATTCCCAATCTTCTGTTTGTGGGGTCGAACTTTTTTGCCAATGTACGCGGTATTTCGTGGTTTATCGAAAAAGTCTTGCCTTATGTTAACGCTAAACTCGTTATCGTTGGTTCGGGTATGGATGCACTGCCTTATGAAAATAATGACAAATTAGAGATTCATGGCTTCGTGGACGACATCGCTCCTTATTATCAGAATGCAGACTGTGTGATAGCCCCGATATTCGAGGGTAGTGGCATGAAAACCAAAACGACTGAAGCCTTAATGTGGGGTAAATACATAATAGGAACAGAAGAGGCTTTTTGCGGTTTTGACATGACCGAGGATGAAGGAATTTCGTGTCAGGATGTAGAGTCTTTCATCAAAGCGATAAATGATTTCAAGAATAGCAATCGCATGAATTTTAATAGCAATTCTCGCAATTTGTTCTTGGAGAAGTACTCTATCGAGAGCAGCGTAAGAATAATCAGAAACATATTGAAGAGATAATTATTGTGGAAATAAATGTATAGGTTTTTTTCTTTAAAAATATGGACTAATGAAACACGCTTATTTGATTATTGCGCACAACAATTTCGGCCACCTGAAACGGCTGGTGGATACGCTGTGCAAAGATAAACAAAATGACATCTATGTGCATTTAGATGCCAAGGCCGGCACTCCTCCGGAATGGTTAATAAATATTAATTGCGGGGGGGGGTAATACCGATACGTATAGACGTAAGATGGGGTGATTACAGTGGAATAGCGGCAGAGATGGCACTTTTCCGCGAGACTTACCGACACGGACCATACGCTTATTATCACTTGCTATCTGGAGTTGACTTCCCTATCAAGCCTATGAGCAATCTGCGTAGTTTTTTTGATCACAATAACGGAAAAGAGTTTGTCGGGTATGTCAAGTCTTTTGACATGGAACGGGTCAATGAATACCACTTCTTCACACGTCATTTGAAGCCAAAAGGAATAGTGGCAAAGGTATATTGGAAGGTCGTGAGGATTGTGGCCGACGGTGCGGCGAACATGTTTTGGAAACGTGAGACCGATAAGATTGAGATGAAGAAAGGATGCAATTGGGTGAGTATCACGAACGACTTCTGCGGCTACCTGTTGTCACAGAGTCGCTACATCCGGAAACGTTTCCGTCATACCATAACCTGTGATGAAGTGTACAAGCAGACATTGTTGTGGAATTCTCCGTTCAAAGACCGAATATACAACGTTGATGATGAGTATGAGGGCTGCATGAGGGCAATTGACTGGAACCGTGGAGCTCCATATGTGTGGGGACAGCAGACTGTAGATTTTGACATGCTGATGAAGTCTGACAAACTGTTCGCCAGAAAGTTTGACGAGAATCTGTCGGGAGATCTTGTTGGGGAACTGATAGCTGAAGTCTGCAAGGACGAATAGGAAAGTTGTGGGGCTATGCGAAAGGTCTGTAAGTTTATATTAAAACTTTTAATTTGTAACTAATAGTGTTTAAGTATAGAAAAAAGTACTACCTTGCGCCTGATTTTCATAGGTCAAAATAGCACTTTTTGTTTCTTCAGTTACAATCTGTA
>ERZ825137.5206-NODE-5206-length-12240-cov-4.643824_pt1 | contig 12240 bp, 7 predicted proteins | sample MGYA00519873_ERZ825137 | MGnify/ENA primary metagenome ERZ825137 (study PRJEB31778, sample SAMEA3449190) | human gut metagenome | biome: human gut; feature: human-associated habitat; material: faeces | place: United Kingdom | collected 2010/2012 ... | reverse complement strand
GCCCCGAGTTCCTGAACCGTATCGACGAGATCATCGTGTTCCGTCAGCTGACGGAAGACAACATCCGCCAGATCGCCCGCCGTATGCTGGACGTTACCGGCGCGCGCATGGCCCAGCAGGGCATCACGCTGGCAGCGGACGACGACGCCGTGGCCGAGCTGGCCCGGGACGGCTTCGATCCCCAGTACGGCGCGCGGCCCCTGCGCCGTGCCATCCAGAACATGGTGGAGGATGCTGTGGCCGAGAAAATGCTGGAGGGCGAGCTGAAGTCCGGCGACACCGCACACGTGCGGCTGCGGGACGGCAAGGTGGTCATCGAGAAGTAAACAAAAAGAGTGCCTGACGGATTCCTCCGCAGAGCTCCATATCTGTATAAAACCTCCTATTGCTCTGGTAATGTGGTTGCCAAACCTTTACCAGTATACCGCAATAGGAGGTTTTACTTATGCAGGGCCGGAATCGTTCATGCCCCGGGCGCCCTGCATCCAACAGGAATTCGGTGTGAAGAATTCTGACGCGGCGGTGAAGCCGTCGATCGCCCCCTACCGCTCCAGCACCGGCAGAAGTACCTGTGTGATGAACTTTGCGGGGTCCTTGTGCTGGGGCGGGTCCTCCAGATAAATGCGGCGGATCGTGCCCGCAGGCGTAAGCCCCTGTTCCCGTGCGCTGGTCAGGAGCTGCTTCACCACCGCAGGCAGCTGCTCATACGCACCGTGGTGGTAGAGACTGAGGGCCGGCGCTGCCGGCAGGGTCTCCACGTACTCCCCCCGGCTCTCCGGCGGGATAGCCACACAGAACGCCACCTGATCCGGTTTGTCGATGGGTGACTCCACCAGGTACATCCGGTGGGAGATGTCCGTGCCGTAGAGCCGCATCCCCTCCAGCGCAGTGCTGCGGAGCAGCGTCGTCCGCTCCGCCACGGTGGCCGCCGCGCACACGCGGCGATAGACGGTCTGCGGCAGCAGTCGGATCAGCTTCACCTGCGGCGGCTCCGCGCCGGACCGCTCCCGCAGGCTCTCGATATGCCGGTCCAGCTCATCCCGCTGCGCCTCCAGCCGCCGGATCAGCGGCGCCAGTGCGAAGTCGCCGTCAAAATATCCGAGGACGTCGCTGAGGGACAGTCCCAGGTTCTGCAGGATGCGGATGGTCCGGAGCTTGACGAAGGTATCAATGGTATAGTAGCGGTTTCCCGTGGCGCCGTCCTTGACATCCGGCCGGATCAGCCCGAATTCCTCGTAGTAGAGGATGGCGCGGCGTGTGATGTTCAGCGCCCGCGCGACTTCGCCGATAGAAAACAGATCTCGTTCTTTTTTCATAAAATCCCCCTGAAAACGCAAAAAGCTCTTGCATCGCACGTTAACGTACGGTGTATGATACCATCATACAGAAAATCGGTAAATATGCAAGGATTTTTCACGGGCAGCCGAGGCTGCCCATCCGCACGTCCGCGCATGACCGAAAAATGCGAGCACATACGCTGAAGGAGGCCCACATGAAGAAACGAGTATTGAGTCTGTTCATGGCACTGGCGCTCTGCCTGACCATGCTGCCCACGGCGGCATTCGCAGAGACGTCCGATGCCGCCGCACAGACGGCAGGCGGCACCGCTGATACCGGCGGCGCCTACACCATCGACAAGGACACCGCCGCGCCGGACCAGGAGGAGCGCGATGCGCTGTCCGTATGGGCCTTGCGCGCGGAGAGCAGCGAACACGCCCACTGCGTCTGCGGCGTCAAGGGCTGCGAGAAGTGGCTTGTTACCGCTTCCGGTTCCCACACCAAAACCATCTCCTTCTCCGACCATGCGATCTCGCAGGACACTGAGGGACTGAAAATAAACGGCACGGCATGGGAGAAAAGAGAACTCAAAACCTCCGACAATACCGTTGTCGGATATTATTACAGGCTCCCCGCGGGCGACTACTATCTGACCACCGACCTCGATCTGGAGGACGCTTATATCGCCACCGCCACGGGGACAGTCAACCTCTGCCTGAACGGCCACAGCATCCAGACCACCGCTAAGCGCACGATCTATGTCAGCAATGAGCAGACGACGGCGACGCTGAACCTGTGCGACTGCAAGGGGACCAGCGGCACCTACGGGGAGATCACCCGCACAAGCGGTTCCAGCGGTACCGGTGTAGAGATACGTACTGAGAACAAATTCAATATGTACGGCGGCCGCATTACCGGCAACAACAAGAGCGGTGTGGATACGAGCGGCGGCTATTTCACCATGTACGGCGGTGAGATCAGCGGCAACAGCATCAGCAACAGCGACGCCCAGGGCGGCGGCGGTGTGACCATCGGAGGCCAGTCGTTCACCATGTACGGCGGCAGCATCTCCAACAACAGCGCCGACTATGGCGGCGGCGTGGGCTGGTACAGCTACGGCAGGTTTTATATGTACGGCGGCGAGATCACCGGCAACACCGCCACTACTGCGGGCGGCGGCGTGTATACGCGCAACGACCGCGTCTATGTCAAGGGCGCGGTAAAGATCACCGGCAACTCCACCACAGACGGCAAGGCCAATAACGTCTGCCTGGGCAGCGTAAGCGGCTACCCCAGTGATCATTTCGTCCTGGACGGAGCGCTGAAGGAGGGTTCGAAGCTGGGCGTGACGCTGGGGAGCGGTCACGATGGCCTGATCACCAAGGGCTGGAAAGCCAAAATGCCGGATGTGACAGCCGACCAGCTCACCGATCACTTTATCTCGGACGCTTCCGGAATGAAGTTCGACCTGAACAGTGCCGGCGAGGTGACGCTGACCGCGATCCCGCACAAGCACCTCCTCTGCGGCACGGCATGCAGCCATGGCGGGGAGCAGCACACCAAGATCCTGACCTGGACGGCCGTTTCCTCCCTGAGTGAGATCGCCAAGGCGGGCTATTACTATCTGACTCAGGACATCGAAACGACGGATATCTGGGCGCCCGCCAACGGTGTGGTGCTCTGCCTCAACGGCCACAGCATCATCCATACAAACCATGGCTATACCATCATGGTCCGCAAAGACTATACCTTCACCCTCTGCGACTGCAAGGGCGACAGCGCCGAGTACGGCAGGATCACCCACGCGGAGCAGGCCGACGGCACAAAATATATCGGCCGGGGCGTATATGCCATCGGCACCTTCAACATGTACGGCGGCAGCATCTCCGGCAATGTCAGCTCGGACAGCAGCGGCGTGCTTCTTGACAACGGATCCAACAGCGGGGGCAAGGGCACCGCATTCAATATGTATGGCGGCGAGATCACCGGCAACACCGCCACCAATGGCGCGGGCGGCGGCGTGTCTGTCTTCGCCAACAGTCCCTTCCACATGTACGGCGGCAGCATCTCCGGCAATACCGCCAAGTACGGTGGCGGCGGCGTGTATGTCGGCAGCGGAAGCGTCTTCACCGTCTCCGGCAGCGTGACCATCACCGGCAACACCGGCAATGACAGCAGCGCCTGCAATGTTCAGCTGGCCAAGGGCAATACCGCAGGCACGACTTTCGCCATCGGCGAGGGCGGCCTGGCCGAGAGCGCCCGCATCGGCGTGACCGCTGATGCTGCGCCCGCCATCGGTGAGCATATTGCCGTTGCCACCGGCGCGGACAATGGCTATTACGAGGGCAGCATCACCAGCGATGCCGGCGGTCAGTACGGCATCCTGCGGGAGGGTGACGAGATCAACCTCTACAATGGCCTGCCCCACAAGCACCTCCTCTGCGGCACGGCATGCAGCCATGGCGGGGAGACGCACACCGACGTCCTGACCTGGACGGCCGTTTCCTCCCTGAGCGAGATCACCAAGGCGGGTCACTACTACCTGACCCAGTCCGTAACGCAGAGCAGCGAGTGGCAGCCTGTGGACGGCGTGGTGCTGTGCCTGAACGGCTACGACATCATCTGCAGCAAGGACGGCGCCAACACGATCAAGCTGGCCAACGGCGGCAGCTTCACCCTCAGCGACTGCAAGGGCACCGGCAGGATCACCCACACCGACGGACTCACCGGTACCGGCGTGTATCTGGACTCCGCCGGCACCTTCACCATGTATGGCGGCAGCATCTCCGGCAACAGCGCCGCCGAAAAGGGCGGCGGCGTATACATGGACCGCGGCACGTTCCGCATGCTGGGCGGCAGCGTCTCCGGCAACAAGGCCAAATACGGCGGCGGTGTATACGTATACAGCGGCGTGTTCACCCTGTCCGGCGGCTCTGTCTCCGGCAACTCGTCCGATGAGGATGGTGCCGGCGTATATACGACCGGTACGTTCAACATGACCGGCGGCTCTGTCTCCGGCAACTTCACCACCGATGCCGCGGTCACCGGCTTCGCCACCAAGCGCGGCGGCGGCGTGTACGCAGCCTATGTCTTCAACATGTCCGGCGGCACCATCTCCGGCAACACGGCGGCGGAATATGGCGGCGGCGTGTACGTCATCCTGAGCGCCGCGTGTACCATCACCGGCGGCACCATCTCCGGCAACACCTCCGGCAACAGCAAGGGCGGCGGCGTGTGCGCCGGCAACAAGCTCACCGTGTCCGGCGCGCCGTGCATCACCGGCAACCTGGGCAAGGACGGCGCGGCCAACAACGTCTATCTGGGCCGCCGCGAGACCATTCATGTGGGCGGCGCGCTGGAGAGCGGCGCCAGCATCGGCGTCACCACAGCGGACCCCGTCATCGACGGCAGCTATGTCCGCGTCGCCGACGGCACGGGGCTGGCGGCGGATACCACCTCGTATTTCACCAGCGATGCTTATCCCGGCTGCACGAAGCGGCTGATGGGTGACAGCGTCATCTTCTCCAGCGGCACCCTGCATGAGCACGCTGTCTGCGGCAGATCGGACTGCACGGACGCGGCCCACGGCAATACAGCCTGGATCCCCCTGACCTCCGTTGACGGCAAGCTGCTGTACGGTGGGGCCAATGCCTCCAAAAACGGCGATTCGTACATGCTCTACGCCGGCAATTATTATCTGGCCGCCGACATCGAGCTGGACGGCCGGCTCTTCCTGGCCGGTGATGTGAACCTCTGCCTGAACGGAAAGCAGATCACCACAACGAACACCTCGGTATCCGCGGTGGTGAAAGGCTTCTATGACATGACGCTCTGCGACTGCCGGGGCAGTGGCCGGATCGCCGCGCCCGGCGAGAACGTGAACGGCGTGTCCTCCAGCCAGCGCTTCACCATGTACGGCGGCACCATCACCGGCGGCCGGTACGGCGCATACATCTACGATGACCACGGCGCTTTCCGTATGCTGGGCGGCAAGATCACCGGCAGCCAGACCGGTATTTACCGCAACTCCAGCCGGAATTCGCTGACCATCGGCGGCGATGCCAACGTCACCGGCAGCACCAGAAATGTGTATCTGGGCTCCGGAGTCCTCACCATCGATCCCAGCCTGACCCAGACGGCCCGCATCGGCATCACCACATCCCGCCAGCCCACGGACGATGTGCCGGTCCAATTCGCCGCCGGTGCGTCCAACACGGCGCTGGACTACACCAAAATTTTCCTGCCGGATGCGTCCGGACAGGGCTATGTGGTCATGCAGGAGCAGGATAAGCTCTATCTCCGCAAGCACCAGCACAGCTGGGCCTACACCGCCAGCGGCACCACCATTACTGCCGCCTGCACCAACGCGGACGGCACCTGCCCCGACACCAATGGCGGCAGCGTGACGCTGTCGGCCCCTGACCAGCCCCTGTTCTACAACGGCATGGCCCGCGCGGCGTCCTGCACCAGCAGCCTGACCACCGGCGACGCCGCCATCATCACCTACTACGCCAAGCCGGCGGATACCACCGCTCTCTCCGGCGCACCGGTCAACGCCGGCGACTACATTGCCCGCATCCAACTGGGTGAAGCCTCCGTCAGCGTGTCCTACACCATCGAAAAGGTCCGCCTGCTGGTGACCGCCAACAGCACGGTCATCGACTACGGCACCGCTCCCATGAACGACGGTGTGAGCTTCCTGGGCTTCGTCAACGGCGAGGACATCGACGATCTGGACGGAGCGCTGACCTACACCCACACCTACCGCCAGTTTGACGACGTGGGCGAGTATACCATCACCCCCGGCGGCCTGACCTCCGACAACTACGACATCTCCTTCCTGCCCGGCACGCTGGAGGTGCGGCCCCGCACCGTCACGCTGACGTGGCACAACACAGAGGGCCGTATCTACGCCGACGATGAGGGTGCGATTACCGCCACCGTCAGCAATACCGTCAACGGCGACCGGATCGGCGTCACCGTCACCGGCGGCGAGCTGACCGCCGGTACTCACACCGCCGCCGCCACCGGTCTCACCGGCGACAAGGCCAAGAACTACCAGCTGTCCACTGTTGACGCGGACAGGACCGTGCAGTACACGGTGGCTCAGGCGGCCCAGACCCTGACCTTCGCCCAGCAGGGCAGCCTGACCAGGACCTACGGCGACGACGCCTTCTCCAACGCGGCGTCCAACAATCGCAGGGACGGCGGCAGCATCACCTACGCCAGCAGCCGCGAGAGCGTGGCCACGGTGGCCTCCGACGGCACCGTCACCATCCACGCGGCGGGCGAAGCCACCATCACCGCCACCGCCGCGGAAACCGCCAACTATCAGCAGAGCGCGGCGTCCTACACCCTGAGGGTGTCCCCGAAGGGCGTCACCATCACCGGCCTGCAGGCGGAAAGCAAGACCTACGACGGCACTGCCGCCGCCGTCATCACCGGCACACCCGCCCTCTCCGGCCTGATGGCCGGGGATGACGTGACCGTGGACGCGGCCCGTGCCGCTGCCGCCTTTGCCGACGCCGACGCGGGAACCGGCAAGACCGTTCTTCTCTCCGGCTACGCCCTCACCGGCGCGGACGCGGCCAACTACACCCTGATCGCCCAGCCCACCGGCATCACGGCGGACATCACTAAGGCCGCCATCACCGTGACTCCCGATGCCGGTCAGGGCAAGACCTACGGCGAGGACGAGCCCACCCTGACCTTCACCGTCTCTGCCGCGGCCAACGGCGAGTCCCCCGCCTTCGACGGTGCGCTGACCAGAGCCTCCGGCAAGAACGCGGGCAGCTACGCCATCGCCATCGGTTCCCTGAAGCTGGCGGACCGCGGCGCCTTCAAGGCCGATAACTACACGCTGGCGCTGGCCCCCGACACCGTTTACTTCCGCATCGACAGGGCGCCTCACGCCGACGTGACCGCCAGCGGCGCGGCCATGTACGGCAACCCCGGTTCCGTGGACCTGCGCAGTCTCATCGCCGACGGCGGCGCGGCCTCTCTGGGCGATGTGACCGATACCGACAGCGTGCTGGACGGCGCGCCCGCCGTCAGCGGCAGCACCCTCCGCTTCGCCTTCCGGAACGAACCGGCCAACGCGGATAAGACCGCCGTCATCGCGGTCCATGTCACCGGCGCGGACAACTATCTGGATTACACCATCACCGTCACCGTCACGGTGGACAGCCGTATCGTTCCCACCGGCCAGCCCACCCTTACGCCCACCGCCATCACCTACGGCCAGCCGCTGCGCACCATCGCGCTGTCCGGCGCACTGCGGGACGGCGACACCGTTGTGGAGGGCACCTTCGTCTGGAACACGCCGGACGTCATCCTGCCCGCAGGCAGCCAGACCGCCGAGTGGACCTTCACGCCCAGCGGCAGCCGCTACGCCACCACCTCCGGCACCGCCTCCGTGACGATACGCGAGACCGCGCTGACGGATGTTTCCGTCCGTCAGGACGGCGCCCTGACCTACACCGGTACCGCCCTGAGCGCCCCGGTGATCACCTCCGCCGCCACCGTGGACGGCTCCGCCGTCACCTTCACGTACAGCGCGGAGGAAAACGGCATCTACGGTCCCGCCGTACCGGCCTTCTCCGCCGTGGGCACCTACACTGTGTGGTACAAGGCTGAGGCCGCCAGCCACGAGGCCGTCACCGTCAGCGTGGACATCACCATCGACAAGGGTGTCCTGCCCGATCCCACCGTCACGGTGGATGTGACCAACAACTACGCCGCCGCATACAGCGTGGACCTCCGCGCGGTGCTGGATGCCATCCTGCCCGCCGGCTGCCAGCTGGGCGCGGTGGAGTACGGCGGCCTGAACTTCGAGGGCGATGAGACCTATTACGATGTCATGCGCAGCACCCTCTCCAACAAGGGTGTGCTGACGCTGGCCATCAACGCGGTGGACACCGATACGGAGGGTCTGGCGGCCACGGTGAGGGTCATCGTCACCACCGGCAGCTATCAGGACATCACCATCACGGTGCGGCTCAACGCGGTGAACAAGACCGTTCCCGTCGGCGGCCCCACCCTCAGCAGGACCACCCTGGACTACGGCCAGCGGCTGGGCACCATCCGCCTGTCCGGCGCCATGCAGGACGGCGACACCGTGGTGAAGGGCGTCTTCACCTGGGCGGAGCCCTCCCTCTGCCCCGCCAGCGGCAGCTATGACGCGGAGTGGTTGTTCACCCCCGAGGACGACAGCCGCTATGCCGCCGTCAGCGGCACATCGGCCATCACCGTCAATGCGCCCGCCGGAAAGACCTACAACGTGGGCGGCACTGTGCTGGAATACGGCATCACCGGCAGCTCCGAGCAGCCTCTGGAGGGTGCAGTCGTCACCATCCGCAGGGGCATGGACATCTACGGCCAGTCTCAGGCTACCGACGCGGACGGCCATTTCCACATCGGCCAGCTGCTCTCCGGCACATACAACGCGGTGATAGCATACAGCGGTAAGACCGTCACCGCCAAGCTCCAGATCGTGGACAAGGACGCGGTGCTGACCGTCCGCATCCCCCGCGAGGATGTCAGCAGCGAGCTGGAGATCGCGGACCCCACCGACCTTACGGAGCACACGGTGGTGGGCGGTCTGGACGCCGAGGCCGAGAAGCAGTTCTCCGACATGGGTGATGCCTCCGTCGCCCTCAGCATGACCATCCGCGAGCAGCCGCAGGATGACAGCAGCGCCGCTCAGAATGCCATCCGCGAGCTGGTGAAGAACAAGACGCTGCGCTTTGTGGACATGACCCTTACCATGGTCCGAAATGGCCAGCTCTCGGAGCTGAAGGACGCGGGGACCGTGCTGGAGATCATCCTCCCCTGCGACACCAGCCGCAGCATCACCGTGGCGCGCTGTCACGCGGACGGTAACGGTCAGGCGCAGGCCATGCTCCTGACCCAGAGCACCACCGGCGCGGAGGGCACGTTCTACGTCGACCGCGAAGGCCAGTGCATCCATATCTTCGCCAGCAAGTTCTCTACCTACGCCATCGGCTATGGCCGCGCCTCCAACAGCGGCCATGTGCCGGATGACGGCGAAAAGACCTCCCCCACTACCGCCGATGCGGGCCTGCTGGCCTATGGCATAGCGGCGCTGGGCAGCTATACCGGTACGGCGCTGCTGCTGCGCCGCCGCAAGCGCGAGGACTGAGCAGGCGCACGAAGCAAAGCCGCCGCCCCGGACACCGTTCTCGGTGTCCGGGGCGGCTCCCTTTCCGCTCTCTTTCTCAAATGCGATTTGACTTTTGCGGCACGTTTTGTTATATCGCAGGCAGAGCAAGCGAACCACAGTATTCGGTGATCCGGAGCCGGAAGCCGCCGGATACCTCCCGTAAAGCCCCCCTTGCGCATCTGCCCCTCCGCTGGTACAATACAGGAAAATACCGCAAGGAGGGGCAAACATGATCCTGTACTTTTCCGGCACCGGCAACAGCCGCCACGCGGCCCAGCGCATGGCGGACGCGCTGGGCGACACCCTGCTGTCCCTGAATGACCGCATCCGGAGCGGCGACACCTCGCCCGTTGAAACGGGTGAGCGTCTGGTCATCGTCACTCCCACCTACGCCTGGCGCATCCCCCGTCTGGTGCGGGACTGGCTGCTGCGCACGGAGCTCACCGGCGCAAAGCAGGCGTGGTTCGTCATGACCTGCGGCAGCGAGATCGGCCGCGCCAACCACTATAACCGCCAGCTCTGCGTCGAAAAGGGCCTGACCTGCATGGGCACGGCCCAGCTGGTGATGCCGGAGAACTACATCGCCATGTTCGGCGTGCCCCAGGCGGAGGAGGCTCGCCGCATCGTGGCGCGGGCGGAGCCGGACATCGACCGCGCCATCGCCGCCGTCCGCGCCGGACAGCCCTTCTCCCCCACCCGCGATCACCTCTACGACCGCTTCATGAGCGGTCCGGTGAACCCCATTTTCTACGCCGTCTGCGTCAAGGCGGGGCCCTTCACCGCCAGTGATGCCTGCACCGGCTGCGGCCAGTGCGTCCGGCGATGTCCCACCAACAACATCGTTCTGCGGGAGGGCAAGCCGGTCTGGGGCAAGGACTGCACCCACTGCATGGCCTGCATCTGCTACTGCCCTGCAGAGGCCATCGAGTACGGCAAAAAGAGCCTCGGCAAGCCCCGCTACCACTTTGAAGCCCTGTGATAAGGAGGCCCGCTATGACACTCTACATCAACGCCTGTGCCCGTCCCGGCTCCCGCACGGACCGTCTGGCCCGCGCCCTGCTGGCCACGCTGGGAGACTACGAGGAGCTGCGGCTCTACGATCTGCCCCTGCTGCCGCTGAACACGGAGCGCCTGGCCCGCCGCGACGCCCTGCTGGCGCGCCGCGCCTATGGCGACGATTTCTTCCGCTGCGCCCGTCAGTTCGCGGCGGCGGACAAGATCGTGCTGGCCGCGCCCCTGTGGGACCTGTGCTTTCCGGCGCAGCTGAAGCTCTATCTGGAGAACATCTACATCACCGGCATCGTCACCCGCTACGATGAGGCGGGCTGCCCCGTGGGCCTGTGCCGCGCTCAGAAGCTATACTACGTCAGCACCTCCGGCGGCCCCTTCGACCCGCGATTCAGCTATCAGTACCTCCGCGCCCTGTGTGCGGAGTGCTTCGGCATCCCCGAGACGGAGCTCCTGATGGCGGAGAATCTGGACGTGGACGGCTGCGACCCCGAGGCCATCCTGCGGGACGCCATGAGCCGGTACGGCCTGACGCCCCAGCCCTGAACAGAAAAGTGCCCGAGGCCATGGGCCTCGGGCACTTTTTCTCCTGTTCTGCCTATTTCGCTCAGTCACCCACGCCGGTGTGGACGACCTTGCCCATGTTCCACAGCAGCGCCACACGCCGCGCGGCCTCCAGCCGCTCCTCCGGCGTATGATACTCCGCATGGGCGGTCTCGGCGCCGCAGTCCATGCAGCACACGGAGACACTCCAGCCCTGCTCATCCTGCACGGCGCCGACGCCGCGGCAGACAGGGCAATCCTCCAGCTCGATCTCAAAGATAGGGTCCATCATCGTTCCTCCTCATTTCGTTGTTCGTTCATAGGCCAGCCGCGGCGTACCGTCCGCCACATGGATGACGCCGCACTGCACAAAGCCCGCCCGCTCCATGCACCGCTGCATGGTATCGTTGGCCGCATGTGTGTCCGCTCGCAGGTGGCCGCACTGCGTGGCCGCCCAGGCCGCCGTCTCCGCGAACACACCGCGATGGCTGCCGTCGCTGCCCAGCCGGTGGATGGTGCCGTAGGGACTGTCGTCCCGCCACGCGCCCTCGATGCGCCGGTAGGTCGGGTCCTCGCCCAGAATGAAGGCAAATACGGCATACACGCCGCCTCCGTCCTCCAGCACGTACAGCTGTCCCGCCGCCAGATCCTGCCGCAGCAGTTCCTCCGACGGGTAGCCGTTCACCCACTGGGCGGTGTTGCCGTGCGCCCGCATATACCGCCGCGCCACGTTGTAAATGGTCAGGATGCGGGGCAGATCCTGCTCTCTCGCCGCCCGTACCATCAGTTTTTCAGGCTCTGCAGCGGCGCAGGGATGCGTCCGCCGCGGGCAATAAAGTCGGCGCTGGACGCCTCGTGTACCGGCATCACCGGCGCGGAGCCCAGCAGGCCGCCCATCTCCACCATGTCGCCCACATCGGCCCCCTCCACGGGGATCACGCGCACGGCGGTGGTCTTGCTGTTCACCATACCCACCGCCGCCTCATCGGCGATGATGGCCGCGATGGTCTCGGCACTGGTACTCCCCGGCACGGCGATCATGTCCAATCCCACGGAGCACACGCAGGTCATGGCCTCCAGCTTGTCGATGGTCAGGGTGCCGTCCAGCGCGGCGGCGATCATGCCCTCGTCCTCGGACACGGGGATAAACGCGCCGGACAGACCGCCCACATGGCCGCTGGCCATGACGCCGCCCTTCTTCACGGCGTCGTTCAGCAGCGCCAGCGCCG
>ERZ825137.5199-NODE-5199-length-12273-cov-3.561958_pt1 | contig 12273 bp, 11 predicted proteins | sample MGYA00519873_ERZ825137 | MGnify/ENA primary metagenome ERZ825137 (study PRJEB31778, sample SAMEA3449190) | human gut metagenome | biome: human gut; feature: human-associated habitat; material: faeces | place: United Kingdom | collected 2010/2012 ... | reverse complement strand
CAGCTCTACAATATGTCCCCTATCCTTTACTGCCTTATAAAGCCTTCCACGCTTATCCACTTCTTCTTCCACAAAAATCATGTAAGTAGTCTCTGGCATCTGTTTCACATACTCTGCCAGCTCCGGGGACGCATTTTTAAAAAATCCCGTATTCTCCATCACAATCAGCCTACGTTCTGCAAAAAAAGGAAGAGTTTCTGCCAAATCTATGATTTCCTTCGGATTGGTATTCTTTCCCTCATAATAAGCCAGATTCATGGTATCTCCCTCCGGGAGCATGGCTTTCATAAACCGGTCTTTATACTGTTTCTTCAGATATGCTTCCTCTCCATAGAGCAAGTATATCTGCTTAAATTGTCCTGTTTTCAAATCTTCATTCAAACTTTTCATGGTCTTAGTATACAATATTTCTTTCCGTCTGTACACAATTTTACGGCACTTCCGTCTTTCGTATTATATAGGTTCACCTGCCACTTTGCAAGTCTTTCCAGTACTTCCGGGCTTGGGTGTCCATACCGGTTCCGCTCTCCGGCAGAAATCCATGCACAAGCCGGATTTACCACTTCAAGCAAATGTTCCCCTGTTCCATTTTTGGAGCCGTGATGCCCGACTTTCAAGATTTCGTAAGTATTCGGCAGTTCTCCTTCTATTTGTTTTTCTTCTATATAAGAAACTACGGTTTCTTCTGCCTCTTTCTCCAAATCTCCGGTAAATAACATGGCAAAGTCCCCATATTCCAGACTTAGCACTGTAGAGGACTGGTTCTCATCCAAAGATGCTTCTGATAGTATTTTCTCTGCATCCCTTACGCTCCACAGACACTGCATCTGCATCTGCCCTTCCGTAAGCCGTTCTCCCTGGGCCATCGTCAACACTTCTGTCCCTTTACTTTGCGCCAGTTTTGCCAGCTCTGCCAGACTGTCATTCCAGTAAATCTTTGCAGGCAGCACCAAATGTGTAACGGAGATTCCAACCGTTTTCCGCTCCAGCAGTTCCGAAATTCCATTCAAATGGTCCTCATCACCGTGAGACACCCATACATAATCCAGTGTTCCCACACCCTGCATTTTTAAAAATGGTTCCATTCGGTATTTCCCCACACTTTTCACGCTGCTGCTTCCGCCATCTATCAGATAGGTTCCGCCACTTGGCCCTCTTATGAAAAAGGAGTCCCCCTGCCCCACATTCAGCATCACGATTTCCACCTTGTCTTTCTGTCCGTGCGGGGATACATACATACCTGCCGCCATCAAAAGAAGTCCGATTTTCAAAATGATACGGATTCTATATGTATACTTTCTTTCATCGGATAACAGACATAGGAACGAACGAATACGCGCCCATGGAAATATTAACGAAAGTCTTCCTTTCCATACAGATTTTTGTTCCCTTACGGACTTTCTTCTATTTACAAACAAAGCCATAATCAGCACCGTATAATACCCTGCAATCCACCAGCCTCCCGGTCTTCCGCTGACTCCTCTTGCATAGGGAAGGTGCAATACCAGTTCACTTCCCCGGCAATAGAAGCCGAGGAAGATTCTGGTAATTCCAAAAGCTGCCCTGCAAACCTGTTCAGGAAAGTATCCTATAGAAGCCATGATAAGTCCGGCTGCCCCACTTCCTATGACTATCGTTGCCATGGGAATTGCAAGCAGATTCCACAGAAGGCTGTAAAAACAATACTCATAATAGAAATAAAGCTGGATTGGGAAAATCACAACCGAAATAGACAGTCCAACAGGCAATTTCAGCATCGGCGAGACCAAATAGATTCCGAGCACTGCACCAAAGGACAACAGAAAACCGGCATCAAAGAGCAGCACCGGCTGTCGAACCAGCAAGACAATCTCTGCCACTGCAAGGGCTGTCAGTCCGTCATATTCTCTGCCAAGCACATAAGCACCCATCCTGACTACAAACATCAGACAGGAGCGCGTTGCGGAAATACTGCCTCCGGTCATGGCTACATAACCGCTCATAAGCAATGAACCACTGACTGCTGCAAACCAGATTGGAATTCCTATTTTCCGCATCCCTTTGTAAATGCTCATTCCAATCAGTGATACATGTAAAGAAGAAATAGCGAGTAAATGTCCGATTCCGCTTTTTTGCAATAACTCCTTCCATGCTTCATCCAGATAAGCATCATCCCCCAGCAGCATGGCACATAGAATTCCGCCATATTCTTCTCCCATGTGTAAAATAATGCTTTGCCGCAGATAATAGCGAAGTTCTGTCAATGTTTCCCGCAATCGGTCTATTGGGTTTATTTCCTCCTGGAATGCTTTTACACGTACTTCTGCTTTCTGAAGCGACATAGTAATATTCTGTTTTTGATAATACGCTTTCTGATTAAAATTCCCCGGATTAGGGGCTTTCTGATAAAATGCTGCGATTCCGGTTACCTGAACCTTCTGACCTGTTTTAAATGTTTCTGAATCATTTTCATCAGCTAAGCTGACATAAATCTTTTCTCCAGATGACTGCTCTTTTACCAACAGCCGGAGTTCCTCTTTTTTGTATATTTTGTTTTCGATTACTCCATCTAGAGTAATCCATTCCTCTTCTACATATTTTTTCTCCATTTCCGATGTACGGAACGCAGAAAACATCTGCGTTCCGCCTGTCTGATAAAGAAAAAATAGCACAAGGCACAATAGCACCGCCATATGACAGCAGTACCTTTTGTTCACTGTTCATCACTCCTCCAGCAAATCTAAATTTCTGCTCAAGGGTTCTGACAAGGAAATGCTTTCCTGATACATAATGTTACTGTTACCATTGATTGCAATCTGCACTTTATTGACAGCCCCACTTTCAATGACGGAATTGACAATGGAATAAATCACAATTTCCGGGGTAACACCTGACACAATTTTCCGTAGTCCTTCATCAAAGTTCAGATAACAAATTCCGTCTTTAATAGACACACCTAAAAGCTTTGTTCCTTTTGGAATGGTTTCTTTTAATCCGGTTCCGGACGGGCCACGCATGAGCCGCTCCACAATTACTTTTTCAAATGCTACGTTACTGTTATATTTCACACTTACCGTCTGTGCTGTCAGCTTGTCTCCATCTTCATTTGCAAAATAGAGCACAAGATTGGTTTCCTCGAAAGAATGAATCGACGGACCCGTATTCTGCACAAAATCTTCTGACTGGAAATATCCGTATTCTTTTCCTTCATCATTGGTAAGTGGCTCTCCGTCTACATGAAAGCCAACCAAATTGATTTCGTTAATCTGTGTAAGGGAACGCACAAGTGCTGCCCTGCACAATACTTCCTGAACTGTATTCATATCATGGTAGGACGAATTAAAATAAAGGTCCAGCTTTTCATCATCTAATGTAAATCTTTCGATTTCCACACCATCCGGAATCACTGACTGCCCCTGAATGCCTTCACTTCCCTCTTTCAAACAGGTAAGGATTTCTTCCGCTGCTTTTTCCGGTTCTTCGGTCTCCCCTGTATAGGCTTCCTCCACCAGTCCCGTCTGTTCCGGATTCAGATAATAGATTTTATAGGGAGCCGAAGCCACGTCCTTCTTCTTCATGCATCCGGTCAGACAAATAAAACTGATGAGAGTAAACAGGACCAGGACAATCCATTTTCTTTTTTTCATCTTCGTTTCCTCTCGTATCGTATCTTTTTCAAACTACTATTTTTTGATACTACTATTTTGCAATATAATTCAGTGGAATCCTTACATTAAAGGTAGTCCCTTCTCCAAGTTCACTGTGTACCTTGATTGCACCACGATGAAGAATGACTGCATTCCGGGCAATAGCAAGTCCAAGTCCCGTTCCGCCAATCTCTCTGGAATGGGATTTATCCACACGATAGAAACGTTCAAAAATGTGCTCCGTTTCTTCTGGCGGAATACCGATTCCCGAATCTGTTACCTTCAAGTAGAAATACTTATGATCCGCATTCAAATCAACATGCACCCATCCATTTTCCTTATTATACTTAATAGCATTTTCAACAAGATTCGTAATAGCAAGGGACAACTTCATTTCATCCACCTCTGCCACAACCGGACGATAGCTTTCGAATACCAGTTCAATGTTATCCCGCTTTGCAATCGGTTGAAGACGTTTTAAAATCCGCTCTACCATCTCATTGATATTCTGAGACTGAATCGTTAAGCTTGCTCCGGTCTTGTCCAATTTTACAAGAACCAGCAGGTCATTGATGATTTTATTTTCCCGTTCAATTTCTTCGGACAAATCCTGCATAAATTCCTGATAAAGCTCTACTGGCACATCTGGCTGCATGAGCAGTGAATCGGACAAAACCTTCATAGATGTTAGTGGTGTCTTTAACTCATGAGACACATTTGCCACAAATTCCTCTCTAGATTCATCCAACACCTTATATCTGTTTTTCAGACGGTTAAATGCCTCCGACATCTGAATGGTTTCATTATACGCATTTTCATGCAAATCCGCTTCGCTGTAACCCCTAGACATTTCTTCCAGACTATCGCTCATTCGTTTCAACGGACGCACCAGGCAGGATGCCGCCACTCCGGCAAGCACAAGACACACCATAAAAACAGCAAAAGTGTAAACCTCTGCGTTTTGATTTAAAATGGCCACATTATCCTGAATAGACTCTGTAGACACACTAATCAGCATCATTCCCAGCACTTTTTTCTCATCCTGACTTACCACCGGAGTTCCAATTTCAATATAACGGTTTTGCTCATCATAATTGACCGTCTGCTCTCCGCGATAGCATTTCACTACATCCTCAGAGACTATCGTTTTCCCTTCCTGCAGATTGTAGGTATCTTTTACAATCCGGAACTCCCGGTCAATTACCACGACTCTTCCATTGTACAAATTGGATAATTGTGACAGTTCTGCATTAATCACATCAGAACCCGTATCTTCCAGATAATGAGAATTGACCAGCTGATTCGCAAGAATCGTACACTGGTTCTGAATCTCTGCGGTACGCACCGCCACACTCCGCTGTTCATAGGTGTTCAGGATTCCCATACGAAGGAAAACACATGCCAGAACCACAAACAGACTGATTACAAATGCAATGCGCACCCGCAGACTTTTTAAAAATTTTGGAACTAATTTTATCTTAACCCCTGAAATAATAACCAACTCCCCACTTCGTGTAGACATATTTCGGGTCGCTTGGGTTTACTTCAATCTTCTCACGCAATCTGCGGATATGCACATCTACGGTACGTGCATCTCCTGGATATTCGTATCCCCAAACAATATTGAGCAGACTTTCTCTGGAATATACTTTATTCGGATTATTGGCAAGAAGCTCAAGCAAGTCAAATTCTTTTGCTGTCAGATTCAACTCTTTATCTTTCGAAAATACCCTGCGGCTCTCGCAGTCAATTCGTAAGTCACCTTTCACCAGTTCTCTGCCTGCGGAAGCAGTTCCACCTTTTCTTCCCATCCGGCGCATGACAGCCTTCATTCTTGCCTTGACTTCCAGGATGTTAAAAGGCTTTGTTATGTAATCATCTGCTCCGTATTCCAGACCGAGGATTTTGTCCATGTCTTCGCCCTTGGCAGTCAGCATGATAATTGGAACATCTGAGAAATCACGAATCTGTCGGCAGACTTCAAATCCGTCATATTTCGGCAACATAACATCCAGAAGAATAATGTCATATTCCTTCCGCTTTGCCATGTCAACTGCCTCTTCGCCATCGTAAGCACAGTCGACTTCCATATCATCCTGCTCCAGACTGAAACGAATCCCCTTTACGATTAATTTTTCATCGTCCACTACCAGCACTTTCCTGCTCATCTTTCTTCCCCTATTCTACCGTTATCTTGTCCTTAATCTTCTTAAATACACCTTCTTTGATGCCTTCTATTTTCATGATATCTTCGATACTTTGAAAACCACCCTGCTCCTTCCGGTAAGCAATAATTGCATCTGCCTTCGCACTTCCCACACCACTTAAGGTCATAAGCTGTTCTTTGCTTGCTGTATTTAAGTTGATTTTATTCTCTTGTTCAATCATTTGTTCACTGCTTTGACTTTCTGCGTCTCCGGCTGCTTCTTCCTTTGTCGGAACGTAAATCTTTTGTCCATCCTCCAGGACCGCCGCCTGATTCCAGTAAGTTTCCGCTGCTTCTTCTGTCATACCACCTGCTGCCATAATCGCATCTGCTACCCTCATGTCGGATGTAAATTCATACACTCCCGGCAAAACAACTTCACCGCAGACATAAACGTAAATTGTATTTTCCGCTGTCTGTTCTGCGCTTTGCGTTTTCTCATCTGCTTCTTTCGCATCATATACTCTGATATCTTCTTTCGTCAGAGTATCCTCTGTCCTGACTGTCTCATCGGAAGCCGTATCAAAGGTAATGCTGCCTTTTTCTTTATTGCAGCCTGCTAAATATAATAACATCATACATACACAAATCATCAGGTATCCTCGCTTACGCATGTCTTCTTCCTCCCAGAAAAAGACAGACCTCACGTTCGCTAAGACATTTTCATTGTACCTAATTTTTTCCAAAAACTCAACCGCATTTTACACTTCCTTGTGCACACTCTGGCCGCAGTCATCTTATTTCTATTTTGTCTCCCACTCAAAAATCACAAGTCCGGCTACTGCAATTGCAATCCCGATTAACTTTCGCCATTCAAATGTCTGCTTATCCGCTCCAAACACTCCGAACAATTCAATCATATAAGAAACAGCCACCTGAGTAATGACAATACAAAGGGTCGCTTTGGCAGGACCAAGCTGCTCCATGCTCTTAATGACAGTCCACGTAATCCCGGCACCAAACACCCCACCAAGTAATAGATATTTGGGCTCTACTTTTCCAATGGCAAGCACACTGTCCCGCCCCATAATCAGCCACATTCCTGCACTGATTATAAAGGCACTGAGCTGTACCCAGACATTGCTTACCCACATTCCCGTCACTTTCGTTACCTGCGTATTAAATACACCTTGAATACTCATAATCGCACCTGATAAAAGTGCAATCAAAAAACCAGACATTCAACATCCCTCCTATTATTCATGAGTATGCCCTCTGCCTGGTCTTTTATACTTTTATTTTCCTACTGCAATGCTGTTTTCAACTTTTCTGCCATTTCGTCAATATGCCCTTTTTCCACAATCAGTGGCGGAATCATACGAAGCACATTGTGGCCGGCACTGATGACAAGCAGTCCTTCTTCCAGTGCTTTTTTGCTTACTTCTCCAACCGGCTTTGAAACTTCAAGCCCTTGAATCAGTCCTTTGCCTTTCACTCTTACCGCACAATCACATTCTTCCACTATTTCTTCCAGTTTCTGCGTCAGATATGGTGCTACTTCATTGACATGCTCCAGTAAATGTTCCTCTTCAAAAATGTCGATGACTTTATTTACCGCAGCACAAACAAAAGGATTGCCTCCGTATGTGGTTCCGTGATCTCCCGGTTTCAATGAATGTTCAGCCACTTTCTCTGTCATTGCAAATGCTCCTACCGGAACACCATTTCCAATAGCTTTTGCCATGGTCATAATATCCGGTTTTACCCCCATCTGCTGCCATGCAAAATAAGAACCGCTTCGGCCCATTCCGCACTGGATTTCGTCCAAAATCAGAAGCATGTCATTTTCATCGCAGAGCTTTCTGACCCCTTCCATAAATTCCTGAGTTGCCGGATTAATACCGCCTTCTCCCTGAATTGTTTCCATAATAATGGCACAGGTCTTATCATTTACTAAAGCTTTGACGCTGTCAAGGTCATTAAACTTTGCAAAATGTACACCTCCAATCAAAGGCTCAAATGGCTCTCTGTACTCCGGATGTCCTGTTACCGAAACAGCTCCCATGCTTCTTCCGTGAAATGCATCTTCCATGGCAATAAATTCATAACGACCATTCTTCTTTTCGTAAGCATATTTTCTCGCTGCCTTTAATGCCCCCTCTACCGCTTCTGTTCCACTGTTGGTAAAGAATACCTTATCCATCTGGGCAATTTTACCAAGTACCTTGGCCGCCTTCCCGCAAGTAGTATTGTAATATAGGTTGGATGTATGCAGTAATTTATCAATCTGGTCTTTCAATGCCTGATTAAATTGCTGATTGCCGTGTCCCAAAGAACACACTGCAATTCCTGCTGTAAAATCCAGATATTTCTTTCCATCTGTGTCGTATAGATACATGCCTTCCCCATGGTCCAGTACAATCGGAAAACGGTTATATGTTTTCAACAACCCTTCTTCTGTGTCAGTCATATACTGATTTGTCATGCTTATCCTTCTTTCTGTTCTACAGTTTTCGTCTGCTTTACTGTCTTTTTCAATTCCAATTTCTATTCTTGGTCTTCATCCTTCACAATGGCGGTTCCGATTCCATTATTGGTAAATATTTCCAAAAGCAGACAATGTGGAATTCTGCCATCCAGAATATGTACACGGGATACTCCGTTTTCAATGGCATGAATACAGTTCTGGAGCTTCGGAAGCATCCCCCCCTGAATACCGCCTGTTTCTAACAATTCTTTTGCCTCGTTCACAGTCAGTCTGGATACCAAGGAATCCTTGTCCTCATAATCCTTATATACTCCATCAATATCCGATAAAAATGCCAGCTTTTCCGCATTCATTGCTGTAGCAATGGCATAGGCAGCGTCATCTGCGTTAATGTTATAGGTCTGGTAATTGTCATCCATGCCAATCGGACAGATAATAGGGAGGAAATCCTTCTCTAACAAATCATTTAAAATTGTGGCATCCACTTCTCTGATGTTACCGACGAACCCAATGTCCTCTCCTTCGGAATATTTCTTTTCTACTCGGAGCAGACCACCGTCTTTTCCACTGATTCCGATAGCCCGGACCCCTAATTCTTCCACCATGCGAACCAGATTTTTATTTACTTTATTAAGGACCATTTCCGCAACTTCCATGGTTTCTTCATCGGTTACACGAAGACCGTTTACAAAACGCGGCTCCATTCCCACTCTATTTACCCAACGGCTGATTTCCTTTCCGCCACCGTGTACAATGATCGGCTTAAATCCGGTCAGCTTCAGAAGGGTTACATCTTTGATGACCTTCTTCTGCAATTCTTCGTCCACCATGGCACTTCCGCCATATTTTACTACAATGATTTTACGGTTAAATTTCTGAATATATGGGAGGGCTTCAATCAATACTTCTGCCTTATCCAGATACTGCTGCATATCTTTATCCATGATTCTTCTCCTTAGCTTCTGTAGTCTGCATTAATCGTGACATACTCATGTGTCAGGTCACATCCCCATGCCGTTGCACTTGCGGTTCCGCTCTTCACGTCGGCAATGGCTTTGATTTCAGACTGTGACAGGATTTCTGTGGCTTTTTCCTCACTGAAATCGGTTCCCACACCATCCTTCATAATCTGGATTCTGCCTGCACTGCTTTCAAAGAATAAATCAACCTTTTCCGGCTCAAACTGCACACCTGAATACCCCATGGCGCAGAGGATTCTTCCCCAGTTTGCATCATGTCCTGCAATTGCAGCCTTGGTAAGGCTGGAGCATACCACGGATTTTGCAAGAATTTTTGCATTTTCCTTTGTATCCGCATTTATAATATCTACTTCAAATAAACAGGTGGCTCCTTCTCCGTCTGCTGCCATTCTTTTTGCAAGATACTCATTTACCTCATGAAGGGCTGCCGCAAACACCCGATAAGATTCTGAATCCACCGTGATTTCTTCATTTTCTGCAAGTCCATTTGCAAGCAGGAGCACCGTATCATTGGTAGAAGTATCTCCATCTACGGAAACCATGTTGTAAGTTTCTTTCACATCATCGCGCAGCGCTTTCTGCAAAGCCGTTTTGGAAATAACAGCATCCGTTGTGATAAATCCAAGCATGGTACACATATTCGGATGAATCATACCGGAACCTTTGGACATACCTCCAATGGTAACTGTTTTTCCTCCGATTTCAAATTCCACTGCAATCTGTTTATTGACCGTATCGGTTGTCATAATTGCCTTGGAAGCCTCTGTCCCATTTTCAATAGAAGCATTTTTCTTCGCTGCAAGTGCCTCCACTCCTGCGGTAATCCGGTCAATCGGAAGCTGTTTTCCAATTACCCCTGTAGATGCAATCAGCACACCATCCGCATCAATCTGCAATGCCTTTGCTGCTGCATCCGCAGTGTCCTTGCAATATCCAAAACCTTCTGCCCCCGTACATGCATTGGCAATTCCAGAATTGACTACAACTGCCTGCGCCTTCTTTCCGCTTGCTACCACCTGCTTGTCCCATGTTACGCAGGCTGCTTTCACAACATTTGTGGTAAATGTTCCTGCACATACACAAGGCACCTGACTGTAAATCATTGCCATATCTGTACGGTCTTTGTATTTAATCTGTGCTGCTGTGGCTGCTGCTTCAAATCCTTTTGCCGCAGTCACGCCTCCTTCTACTATTTTCATCTTTCTTTCCTACCCTTCTTCGATAAATGCCGTAATATTTTTCTCATTTAATGTAAAATCATAATAATTCAAATCTTCTCTTTTGGTCCAGCCAATGGTATTCCAAAAGGCATTTCCAATATCATTCTGTGTAAATGCAATCAGTGTTACTTTATTGATATGCTCCGCTTTTAAAGCTTCCATAGCATACACTACCATAGCTTTTCCAATGCCCTGTCTGCGGTGTGATGGGTCTACACAGACATGATACATACATCCCAGTCTTCCGTCGTGCCCGCACAGGATGCCGCCTATGACTTTTCCGTCTTCCTCTGCCACAACACTTGTGGTAGGATTCCGCTTAAGAAATCGCTCGATTCCTTCTCTGGAATCGTCAATGCTGCGGATGCCGAATCCTTTGATATGGTTCCACAGTACATAGACCCCATCATAATCTTCTATTTTCATTGCCCGAATCGTCGCCTTCATTTTCTAATATCCTTCCTTAGATTTCTTCCATACCAAATCTGAAATAGCATGCTTATGGGAACATCGGAACCAGCTTCAGGCCTTCCTTTTCTTCGAAGCCAAACATCAGGTTCATATTCTGCACCGCCTGACCGGCTGCCCCTTTTACCAGATTATCAATGGCTCCCATCATAATAATACGGTTTGTCCGTGTATCTATTTTAAATCCGATATCCACAAAATTGCTTCCTTCTACCCATTTGGTTTCCGGATAAATGCCTTCATTTAACACGCGGATAAAATATTCATTTCCATAATATTTCTCATAAACTGCTTTTACTTCTTCATAAGAAACTTCTCTTGTCAGCTTCGCATATTCTGTGGCAAGAATACCACGATTCATCGGCACCAGATGCGGTGTAAAGTTCAGCACAACTTTTTCTCCTGCTGCATAACCAAGCTGTTCTTCTATTTCCGGTGTATGTCTGTGAGTTGCCACACCATATGCCTTCATATTCTCATTGACTTCACAATACAAGTTTGCTGTTTTGGCACTTCGCCCCGCTCCGGAAGTTCCTGATTTTGCGTCAATGATCAAAGTACTCATGTCAATCAGTCCCTCTTTGGCAAGCGGATAAGCCGTCAAAATCGAGCAGGTTGTATAACAGCCAGGATTTGCCACCAGACGGGCACCGCAGATATCCTCTCTGTTCACTTCACAAAGACCATACACTGCTTCCTTAATAAACTGCGGACTCTTGTGTTCCATTCCATACCATTTCTCGTATACAGCTACATCTTTCATACGAAAATCCGCACTTAAATCTATCACTTTTGTTTTCTTCAGAATTTCTTCTGACATCATGGATGCACAAAAGCCTTGAGGTGTTGCCGTGAAAATAACATCCACCTGCTCCGCCAGTTCTTCCATATTATCATCCATGCAGACTGCATCTACAATCTGAAACATATTCTGATATATAGATTCATATTTCTGGTCAATGTAACTTCTTGAACCGAACCATTTTATTTCTACTTCTTTATGTCCCATTAAAATGCGTACCAGTTCTGCCCCTGCATATCCGGTAGCACCAATAATTCCTGCTTTAATCACTTCTATCACCTTTCCGACTTTTCCATTTTCTGTAAATTGCTGTACATTAGTATACACCCATTTCTTTTCAAAGGAAAGCACCTTTTTATTTGCATAATTATACACATTATACACCGTATATTCAATATCATTTTCAAATTTTTCTTTATTTTTTTCATTTTCTCATTTTTTTCTTGCATAAATATTAATAGTGGTGTATAGTGAATCATGTACTTATTCAGACATATTTTGTAGGAGGCATATATATAATGAAAGAAAAAGTTGTTTTAGCTT
>ERZ825137.5190-NODE-5190-length-12296-cov-3.823544_pt1 | contig 12296 bp, 8 predicted proteins | sample MGYA00519873_ERZ825137 | MGnify/ENA primary metagenome ERZ825137 (study PRJEB31778, sample SAMEA3449190) | human gut metagenome | biome: human gut; feature: human-associated habitat; material: faeces | place: United Kingdom | collected 2010/2012 ... | reverse complement strand
TCGATGAGGATCTCAACCGCTACTCGAACCTTACCACCGGCAAGGTCTACTGGAACGTCCTCAACCGCGAGCGCCGCGGCGAGTACCTCGGCCAGACCATTCAGGTCATCCCCCACATCACCGGTGAGATAAAGGACTTCATCTACAAGGTCGGCAAGAACACCGGTGCGGACGTCGTCATCACCGAGATCGGCGGTACGACCGGCGATATAGAGAGCCAGCCTTTCCTTGAGGCCGCGCGGCAGGTCAGCCTTGAGCAGGGTCCGGGCAACTGCCTGTTCATCCATGTGACCCTCGTCCCCTTTATCAAGGGCAGCGACGAGCACAAGACCAAGCCCACCCAGCACTCCGTGCGTGAGCTTCAGGCGATGGGCATTTCGCCGAACATCATCGTCCTGCGCTGCGATGAGCCGCTGGAGCCGGAGATATTCAAGAAGATCGCCATGTTCTGCAACGTCAAGCCCGACTGCGTCATTGAGAACATGACCCTCCCGAACCTCTATGAAGCGCCGCTGATGCTCGAAAAGAGCGACTTCTCACTCATCGTCTGCCGCGAGCTCGGCCTCTGGACGAGAGCGCCGGAGCTGAGCCAGTGGAAGGCGCTGGTCGAGCGCATCAAGTCCGCCGACCGACATGTCACCATCGGTCTTGTCGGCAAGTATGTCCAGCTGCACGACGCGTACCTCTCCGTTGCCGAGGCGCTGCACCACGCGGGCTACGCCTGCGGCGCGACCGTCGATATAAAATGGATCGACAGCGAGACCGTCACCGATGAAAACGCCGCCGAGATATTCTCCGGCTGCGACGGCATGATAGTCCCCGGCGGCTTCGGCGACCGCGGCATAGGCGGCATGATAAGCGCCGCGCGCTACGCCCGCGAGACCGGTATGCCCTATCTCGGCATCTGCCTCGGCATGCAGATCGCCGTTATAGAGTTCGCGAGAAACGTCTGCGGGCTCAAGGACGCCGACTCCCGCGAATTTAATGCAAATTCTTCACATAAAGTCATTGATTTTCTGCCCGATCAGCATGATAATATAGACAAGGGCGGAAGCCTGCGTCTCGGCGCGTATCCCTGCCATATCGTCAAGGGCAGCACCATGGAGCGCTGCTACGGCAAGCAGGATATCTCCGAGCGCCACCGTCACCGCTACGAGTTCAATAACGACTACCGCGAGGTGCTCAGCGAGAACGGGCTGTGCCTGTGCGGCAGCTCCCCGGACGGCAGCATAATTGAGGCCGTCGAGCTGAGCGATAAGCCGTTCTTCGTCGGTGTGCAGTTCCACCCCGAATTCAAGAGCCGCCCGAACAAGCCGCACCCCCTGTTCCTCGGGCTTGTCGAGGCGTCGCTGAAAGGTGAAAAGAAATGAGAGATTATCAGGCGGAGTACGAAGGCCGCGTCGCCTTTATCCGCGAGCTTGTCAAAAGCGCCGGTGCCTCCGGCATCGTCTACGGCAACTCCGGCGGCAAGGACAGCGCCCTTGTCGGCATCCTCTGCAAGGCCGCGTGTGACAACACCGTCGGCATCATCATGCCCTGTGCCTCCAAGCGCAACTACGGGCAGGACACGGACGACGGCATAGCCGTCGCCGAGCGGTTCGGCATCGAGACGCGCACCGTCGACCTCACCGCCGTGCGTGAGCGCGAGATGGAGGAGCTTCAGAAGGTCTGCGCGCTCAACTCCGCCGCGATAAACAACATCGCCCCGCGCCTGCGCATGATGACGCTCTATGCCATCGGCGCGGCGGAGAACCGCCTCGTCGCCGGTACCGGCAACAGGAGCGAGATTCACATGGGCTACTTCACCAAGTGGGGCGACGGCGCGAGCGACTTTGACGTTATCGCTGACCTCACCGCGACCGAGGTCTTTGAGTTTCTCGAATACCTCAACGCGCCGCGCTGCATCATCGATAAGGCACCCTCCGCGGGACTTTTCGACGGGCAGACCGACGAGCAGGAGATGGGCGTGACCTACAAGGCCATCGATGATTTTCTGCTTTACGGCACGGTGAATGCGCAGGACAAGGCCGTCATTGACCGCTACCATAACCGCAGCGAGCATAAGCGCAAGCCGCTTGTGACATACAAAGGTAAAGGCTGATACCATGCACGAATTTTACGAAAACCCCCTCTGCGGCCGCTATGCCGACGAGGAGATGAAGCGTCAGTTTTCGGACGACAACAAGTTCTCCACATGGCGCAGGCTGTGGCTCGCGCTCGCCGAGAGCGAGCAGGAGCTGGGGCTCAATATCAGCGATGAGCAGCTCGAAGAGATGCGCGCGCATATAGACGACATTGACTATGCCGCCGCTGCCGCGCATGAGCACGAGGTACGGCACGACGTTATGGCGCACGTGCTGACCTTCGGCGAGTGCTGCCCCAAGGCCAAGCCCATCATCCACCTCGGCGCGACGAGTTGCTACGTCGGCGACAACACGGACATCATCCGTATGCGCGGCGGGCTGCTCATCATCCGCAAGCTCCTTGTAAACGCCGTTGCGGCGCTGAGTGAGTTTGCAGAGAAATACAAATCCCTGCCGACTCTTGCCTACACGCATTTTCAGGCCGCCCAGCCGACGACCGTCGGCAAGCGCGCCTGCCTTTGGATAAACGACCTGCTGTTTGATATCGAGCAGCTCGACTTTCAGCTCTCGCAGCTGAAGCTTCTCGGCTGCAAGGGCACGACCGGCACCGGCGCAAGCTTCCTTGAGCTGTTTGACGGGGACGCCGAAAAGGTCGAGGAGCTTGAACGGCGCATCGCAGCGAAGATGGGCTTCGAGGCCTGTCAGGCCGTCAGCGGTCAGACCTACACCCGCAAGGTCGACTTTGCGGTTCTGCAGGTGCTCTCCGGCATTGCGCAGAGCGCATCGAAGTTTTCGAGCGATATACGCCTGCTCAGCCATCTGAAAGAGGTGGACGAGCCGTTTGAAAGTAAACAGATCGGCTCCTCGGCGATGGCCTATAAGCGCAACCCCATGCGCTCCGAGCGCGTCGCGTCCCTCAGCCGCTATGTGATCTGCGATCTGCAGAACGCCGCCGTCACGGCCTCCGCGCAGTGGTTCGAGCGCACACTGGACGATTCCGCGAACCGCCGCATCTCCATCCCCGAGGCTTTCCTCGCAACCGACGCGATACTGAATCTTTACATCAACATCGTGCGCGGCATGAAGGTCTACCCCGCGGTCATCGCAAAGCACCTCAATGAGGAGCTGCCCTTTATGTCCACGGAGAACATTCTCATGTACTGTGTCAAAAACAAGGGCGGCGACCGTCAGGCGCTGCATGAGGCCATACGTCGGCACTCCGTCGCCGCCGCCGAGCAGGTCAAGCTCTACGGGCGCGATAACGATCTGCTTGAGCGCATCAAGGCCGATCCTGCCTTCTCCCTCACCGATGAGGAGATGGCGCAGCTCACCGATCCCGCGACCTTCACCGGCATGGCGGAGCGCCAGTGCGAGACCTTCCTGCGCGACACCGTAAAGCCGGTACTCAAAAAGTATGATTCCAGCCTCGGCATCAAGGCCGAAATAAATGTATAAAGAAGAAAGAGGAAAAAGCGCTATGTTGACTTCTATTGTTGGTACTAACTGGGGCGATGAGGGCAAGGGCCGTATGGTCGACCTGCTCAGCAAGAACTATGACATCGTCGTCCGCTATCAGGGCGGCAACAACGCCGGCCACACCGTCATCAATGAAAAGGGCAAGTTCATCATGAACCTCATGCCCTCCGGCATCCTGCGCGATGAGACCGTCAACGTTCTCGGCCCCGGCATCGTCATCGACCTTGAGCATCTCTTCGGTGAGGCGATGAAGCTGCGCGAGGCGGGCATCGAGATAAGCCCCGACCATCTCAAGATCAGCGACCGCGCCACCATCTGCATGCCCTACCACAAGCTGCTCGACGGCCTTGAGGAGGACAGGCTCGGCGACAAGAAGTTCGGCTCCACCCGCCGCGGCATCTCCCCCGTCTATGCCGACAAGTACATGAAGAAGACCATCCGCATGGGCGACCTGCTGCATTGGGACACCCTGCGCGACAGGCTCGAGGGCATAGTCGAGTGGAAGAACCTGACCGTCGAAAAGGGCTACGGCCATGAGGCGATCAAGGTCGAGGACATGATGATGTGGCTCGAGGAGTACGGCAAGTTCTTCACTCCTTATATCTGCAACACCACCGAATATCTCAGCGACGCGATAAAGTCCGGCAAGTCCGTGATCTTCGAAGCCCAGCTCGGCGCGCTGCGCGATATCGACTTCGGCATCTATCCCTACACCTCCGCTTCTACCACGCTCGCGGCCTACGCGCCCATCGGCGCAGGCATCCCGTTTGCCAAGCTCGATGAGAGCATCGGCATTATGAAAGCCTATTCCAGCTGCGTCGGCGAAGGCCCCTTCACCTGTGAGCTGTTCGGCGCCGAGGGCGACAGCCTGCGCGAAGCCGGCGGCGAGTACGGCGCTGCGACCGGCCGTCCCAGACGTGTCGGCGGCTTTGACGTCGTCGCCTCCCGTTACGGCGCTCTCGTTCAGGGCTGCACCTACATCGCCCTGACGAAGCTCGATGTTCTCTCCTACCTCAAGCAGATCCCCGTCTGCGTCGCTTACGAGCTTGACGGCAAGCGCATCGACTGCTTCCCCTCCGACATTGACGAGCTTGAGGCAGCAAAGCCCGTGTACGAGTACCTGCCCGGCTTCAACTGCGACATCAGCAATTGCCGCAGCGTCGAGGATCTGCCGAAAGAAGCGCTCGACTATATCCGTTATATTGAGAAAGCCGTCAACTGCCCGATAAAGTACGTCTCCGTCGGCGCAGAGCGCGAAGCCTACATCAAAATGTTCTGAGAAAAAGCGAGAGGAAAGCCGTATGCAAAACCAGAAAGTTCTTATCCTTGACTTCGGCGGCCAGTATAACCAGCTTATCGCCCGCCGTGTCCGCGAGAATAACGTCTACTGCGAAGTCCACCCCTATGACATGAGCCTTGACGCCATCCGCGCCTACGACCCCATCGGTATCATCTTCACCGGCGGGCCGCAGAGCGTCTATGCCGAGGGCTCCCCCCATGCCGACCTCGGCGTGTACACTTTAGGCGTTCCCATTCTCGGTATCTGCTACGGCTGCCAGCTGCTTTCCCATGAGCTCGGCGGGCTTGTCACCGCCGCGCAGGACGATTCCGCCCGTGAATACGGCAAGACCGTCACATACTTTGACACCTCCTGCCCGCTCTTCAAGGGCATCCCCGAAGAGAGCATCACATGGATGAGCCACGGCGATTATATGGCGCGCGTCCCTGAGGGCTTCGCCCTCTCCGCGCACTCCGCCGCCTGCCCGAACGTCGGCATAAGCGACGAGGCGCGCCGCTTCTACGGCGTGCAGTTCCATCCGGAGGTCAACCACACCGAATACGGGCGCGAAATGCTCCATAACTTCCTCTATGACATCTGCGGCGCGGTCGGCGACTGGACTATGGCCGACTATAAAAAGCGCGCTATCGACTCCGTCCGTGAAAAGGTCGGCAGCGGCAAGGTGCTGCTCGCCCTCTCCGGCGGCGTTGACTCCTCTGTCGCAGCGGCATTGCTGGCCGAGGCCGTCGGCAACCAGCTCACCTGCGTGTTCGTCGATCACGGCCTTATGCGTAAGAACGAGGGTAACGAAGTCCAGGAAGCATTCTCCAAGTGGGACATAAACTTCATCCGCGTCAACGCCGAGGAGCGTTTCCTCAAGGCTCTCGACGGCGTTGAGGAGCCGGAGCACAAGCGCAAGATCATCGGCGAGGAGTTCATCCGCGTCTTTGAGGAAGAGGGCAAGAAGATCGGCAAGGTAGATTATCTTGTTCAGGGAACGATCTACCCCGACGTCATCGAGTCCGGCAAGGGCGACGCCGCGGTCATCAAGAGCCACCACAATGTCGGCGGTCTGCCCGACTATGTCGATTTCAAGGAGATCATCGAGCCGCTGCGCATGCTTTTCAAGGATGAGGTACGCCAGCTCGGACGTGAGCTCGGTCTGCCGGAGTATCTAGTCATGCGTCAGCCCTTCCCCGGCCCCGGCCTCGGCATCCGCGTCATCGGTGCGCTGACTAAGGAGAAGCTCGACATGCTGCGCGAAGCGGACTTCATCTTCCGCGATGAGATCGCCAAGGCCGGTCTCGAGCGCGAGCTGAGCCAGTATTTCGCGGCGCTGACGAATATGCGCTCCGTCGGTGTCATGGGCGACGGCCGCACTTATGATTACGCGATCGCTCTTCGCGCCGTCAGCACCTCCGACTTTATGACCGCCGATTGGGTGCGCCTGCCCTATGACGTGCTTGACCGCGTCTCCGTGCGCATCGTAAACGAGGTCGCCGGTATCAACCGCGTGCTCTACGATGTGACCTCCAAGCCCCCCGCAACGATAGAATTTGAATAAGCCCAAGGCCTTATCCGTCGGATAAGGCCTTGGTTTATTCACAATTTCAGTATTATAATTATCTAACGATCTCACGAAAGGACTGTTTGCCATGTCAAAAAAGGTTCTTATCATTTCCTCCAGCCTGCGCGGTGGGAGCAATTCCGAGTGCCTTGCCAGGGAGTGCGAGCGCGGCGCAAAGGACGCCGGGCACGATGTGCAGTTCATCTCCCTCAAGGGCAAGGAGCTGAAGTTCTGCATCGGCTGCCTCAGCTGTCAGGAGACCGGAAAGTGCGTCCTCAAGGACGATGCCGCGGACATCATGGCCGCTGTGTATAACGCCGAGGTCATAGTCTTCGCAACGCCGATCTATTACTACGAAATGTGCGGACAGCTTAAAACGCTGCTCGACCGCATGAACCCTCTCTTCCCGTCGGATTACAAATTCCGGGATATCTACATGATCGCGACGGCGGAGGAGGACGAGCCTACCACCTTTGATAAGGCCTATAACGGCCTGCTCGGCTGGGTGGACTGCTTTGAAAAGGCGAGCCTCAAGGGCATCGTCACCGGCGGCGGGATAGGCGGAGCGAACGCCGCGCCCAAGCACGCCGACGTGATGCGCAAAGCATACGAGCTTGGAAATAAACTGTAATATCAGGAGGTCAATAACAATGGCGAAAATAGTACAGACGGCAGGCAGAAATGCACTCGGCGAGTTCGCCCCGGAGTTTGCACATTACAATGACGATGTTCTCTTCGGCGAGAACTGGAACAATCAGGATATCGACGTAAAGACGCGCAGCATCATCACGGTCGTCGCGCTCATGGCGCAGGGCATCACCGATTCTTCCCTCAAGTTCCATCTCCAGAACGCGAAGGCGCACGGCGTCACGCAGAAAGAGATCGCCGCGATCATCACCCACGCGGCGTTTTACGCCGGATGGCCGAAAGGCTGGGCTGTCTTCAACCTCGCGAAAGAGGTATGGGAGCCGGGCGAGGGCGACCTGCCCTATGAGGACGAGGCCATGCGTGCACACGCAAAGTCCATGGTGTTCCCGATCGGTCAGCCCAACACCGCCTTTGCGCAGTACTTCATCGGCAACAGCTATCTTGCTCCCGTCTCCACCTCACAGGTCGGCATCTTCAACGTGACCTTTGAGCCGGGCTGCCGCAACAACTGGCACATCCATCATGCCAAGCAGGGCGGCGGACAGATCCTCGTCTGCGTCGCAGGCCGCGGATACTATCAGGAAGAGGGCAAGGACGCCGTCGAAATGAAGCCGGGCGACGTGGTCAACATCCCGGCCGGCGTCAAGCACTGGCACGGTGCCGCGCCCGACAGCTGGTTCAGCCATCTCGCAGTTGAAGTCCCCGGCGTCGAGGGCTCCAACGAATGGCTCGAGCCCGTCGGCGACGATGTCTACGGCAAGCTTACCATCAACTGATGGTAAATAAAGCTTTTCAAACGCGCGGGAATATGATATGCTTTTAGTGATATTTCAAATACAGATATACCCTGGAGGTAAATTATGAGTCTTGACAGACGTCCCGATTCCATGGAAAGAATTACCACTGCCGAGCAGGCGCAGGCATTTATCGATGAACAGCTCAAAGAACTGCGCGAGCAGATAGGCGATAAGAAAGTTCTCCTCGCCCTCTCCGGCGGTGTTGATTCCTCCGTCGTTGCAGCGCTGCTCATCAAGGCCATCGGCCAGCAGCTCGTCTGCGTCCACGTCAACCACGGTCTCCTGCGCAAGGGCGAGCCCGAGCAGGTCATCGAGGTCTTCCGCAACCAGATGAACGCAAACCTCATCTATGTCGACGCGACCGACCGCTTCCTCGATAAGCTCGCGGGGGTCACCGATCCCGAGCAGAAGCGCAAGATCATCGGCAACGAGTTCATCGAGGTCTTCGCCGAGGAAGCGCGCAAGCTTGACGGCATAGAGTTTCTCGCGCAGGGCACCATCTGGCCCGACATTCTCGAGAGCGAGCGCGGCATCAAGGCGCACCACAATGCGGGCGGTCTCCCGGAGGATATGCAGTTCAAGCTCGTCGAGCCGGTGAAGATCCTCTTCAAGGACGAAGTGCGCATTGTCGGCAAGCAGCTCGGCCTGCCCGACGGCATGGTGTTCCGTCAGCCGTTCCCCGGCCCCGGCCTCGGCGTCCGCTGCCCCGGTGCCATCACGCGCGACCGTCTCGAAGCCGTCCGCGAGTCCGACGCGATCCTCCGCGAGGAGTTTGCAAAGCACGGCCTTGAGGGCAAGGTCTGGCAGTATTTTACCGTCGTGCCCGACTTCAAGTCCACCGGCGTGAAGAACGGCCAGCGCGCTTTCGAGTGGTCGGTCATCATCCGCGCCGTGAACACCACCGACGCCATGAGCGCCACCGTCGAGAACATCCCGTTCGACCTCATGTGCCACCTCGTGCACCGCATCACGCATGAGGTGCCGGGTGTGAACCGCGTCCTGTACGACTTCACTCCGAAGCCCACCGGCACGATAGAATTCGAATAAGCCTAACCGCCGCAGATGCTTTGCGTCTGCGGCGGTGTTTGTTCTCACATTTTCGTCATATGTAACATATTCGCGCCGGTTTTTTGGGCAAAAAGCATAAATAACGTGCGGATTTAATTTTCACCGCCGCGCGCATTCTGTGATACTGCCAATTGAATCCAACAGCATTTCTTGATATTATGTGCTCGCATAGAGGGTGATCGGAAAATCCCGCCGTTTCTCTTATGTTGGCCGCGGACGGCTATGTATAATCGCCGTTGGCTGCCGAAAAATAATATGAAAAGACTTTCCCTCTGCGCAGCGTTTCCCACAATTTTTTAAGGAGGTACAGTAATGGACGAAAGAAAAACCGCCCCGGCAACCGAGCAGGAGCTCGCCACCATGGACGCCTATTGGCGCGCCGCGAACTACCTGTCCGCCTGCCAGCTCTATCTGCTGGATGATCCGCTTCTCCAGAAGCCGCTCACCGAGGAGAGCATCAAGAAAAAGATCGTCGGCCACTGGGGCACCGTTCCCGGCCAGAACTTCATTTACACTCACCTCAACCGCGTTATAAAGAAATACGACCTCGATATGATCTACGTCTCCGGTCCGGGCCACGGCGGCAACGCTATGGTCGCGCAGGACTGGCTCGACGGCAGCTATCAGGAGGTCTACCCCAACATCTCCCGCGACAAGGAGGGTATGCAGAAACTCTTCAAGCAGTTCTCCTTCCCCGGCGGCATCCCGTCCCACGTCGCGCCTGAGACTCCGGGCTCCATCAACGAGGGCGGCGAGCTCGGCTATTCGCTCGCGCACTCTTTCGGTGCCGTCACCGATAACCCCGGCCTGATTGCCGCCTGCGTCGTGGGCGACGGCGAGGCTGAGACCGGCCCGCTTGCCACCTCATGGCACCTCAACAAGTTCATCAACGCCAAGACCGACGGCGCAGTGCTCCCGATCCTGCACCTCAACGGCTATAAGATCGCGAACCCTACGCTCTTCGCCCGCATCTCCCATGAGGAGCTGGAGGACTTCTTCCGCGGCTGCGGCTGGGAGCCGCACTTCGTCGAGGGTAAGGACCCCGCCGTCATGCATCGCCTCATGGCCGACACGCTCGATGAGTGCATCGAGGAGATCCTCGCTTTCCAGAAAGACGCACGCGAGAACGGCAGCACCGTCCGCCCGCGCTGGCCGATGATCGTCCTGCGCAGCCCCAAGGGCTGGACAGGTCCGGCATATGTCGACGGTCTCAAGGTCGAGGACTACTGGCGCGCACATCAGGTGCCCATCCAGCCCGACTCCCCCGAGCATATCCGCCAGATCGAAGAGTGGCTGAAGTCCTACCGCCCCGAAGAGCTGTTCGATGAAAACGGCGTCCCCGTGCAGGAGCTGCTCGACTTCCCGCCTAAGGGCACGCGCCGCATGGGTGCGAACCCGCACGCCAACGGCGGCCTGCTGCTGAAGGATCTGCGCATGCCGGACTTCCGCGAATACGGCGTGGACGTCAGCTACCCCGGCGCAGTCGAGGCGCAGGATATGTCCGTGCTCGGCACTTTCGTGCGCGATATCTACAAGCTCAACGAAAAGGAGCGCAGCTTCCGCTCCTTCGGTCCGGATGAAACGACCTCCAACCGTCTCTCCGCGATCTTTGAGGAGACCGACAGAGCGTGGGACGGCGAAGCCTACGACACCGACGACCATCTCGCCCCCGACGGCAGAGTCATGGACTCGATGCTCTCCGAGCACGTCTGCGAGGGTCTGCTCGAGGGCTACCTGCTGACCGGCCGCCACGGCTTCTTCAACAGCTACGAGGCCTTCATCCGCATCGTCGACTCCATGTTCTCCCAGCATGCAAAGTGGCTCAAGGTCTGCAACCAGCTGCCTTGGCGCCAGAAGATCGCGTCGCTCAACTACGTGCTCGCATCTAACGTATGGCAGCAGGATCACAACGGCTTTACGCATCAGGATCCCGGCTTCCTCGACCATGTTGCGAACAAGAAGGCCGACGTCGTCCGCCTCTACCTGCCCCCGGATGCAAACTGCCTGCTCAGCTGCTTTGACCACTGCATCCGCTCCAGAAACTATGTCAACGTGATCGTCGCCTCCAAGCACCCGCGTCCCCAGTGGCTGACCATGGAGCAGGCCGTCAAGCACTGCACCCAGGGCATCGGCATCTGGCAGTGGGCCTCCAACGACCAGGGCGAGGAGCCGGACATCGTCCTGGCCTGCTGCGGCGACACGCCCACCCTGGAGACGCTGGCAACGGTGACCATCCTGCGCCACTACTTCCCCGACCTGAAGATCCGGGTCGTGAACGTGGTGGACCTGATGCGCCTCCAGTCCAACACCCAGCACCCCCACGGCCTGACCGACCAGAAGTACGACCTGCTCTTCACCCAGGACAAGCCCATCCTCTTCGCCTTCCACGGCTACCCGTCCCTCATCCACGAGCTGACCTACCGCCGGAAGAACAAGAACCTGCACGTCCGGGGCTATATCGAAGAGGGCACCATCACCACGCCCTTCGACATGCGCGTGCTGAATAACCTGGACCGCTTCCACCTGACCATGGACGTCATCCAGCTCCTGCCCGAAAAGCTGGGCACCCGCGGGGCCTTCCTCACCCAGATGCTCCAGGATAAGCTCGTCGAGCACAAGCAGTATATCGCCGAGCACGGCCTGGACCTGCCTGAGATCCGCGACTGGAAGTGGAACGATGGCAAGGGAAATTACGTCGATTGACGCACAACTCCCGCTTTATCTTCTAAAAATTCCCAAAAAACACCCGTCAGCCTCGTCTGGCGGGTGTTTTTTTGACATTTTCTCTCTTTTATCTAGTTTTTATCCGGAAAGCAGGGTGTAATCTATCGTTTCCGCTCTTGCGATCGTTTGGGAGTTGTGCTATGATAATTTCATCAGCTGTACAACTTCATAGCGTTACCCCGATGAAACCTTTAGGATCGAAAGAAACTGAAGGCGGAGGGATCTCTGGAGAATCTCCCATGTGAGTACCGAAGGTGCAAGACTTCCAGCCGGGAAGTCGAATCTCTCAGGTTAAAGGACAGAGCCGTGTTAAGCGACCCCGTTCACCGAAGAGAGAGAAACAGGGAAGTGACCACGGACGACTGTTCTTCAGAGCCATTTGGGCAGGATGCCCAAGAGGCTCTTTATTTTTGTGTAATTTTAGGAGGCAGTCCCATGGACACACTGCTGCACATCGTGCAAACCATCAACTTTTATCTCTCGGATTATATCCTGGTCTTTCTGCTGGTGGGTACCGGCTTGTTCTTCTCCATCCGCACTCGCTTCGTGCAGGTCCGCTGCTTCGGAGAAGGGATGCGGCGGGTCTTCGGCAACTTCTCCATGCGCGGCGGCGCACAAAAAGGCGGCTTGAGTTCCTTCCAGGCCCTCACCAC
>ERZ825137.5186-NODE-5186-length-12304-cov-3.843171_pt1 | contig 12304 bp, 9 predicted proteins | sample MGYA00519873_ERZ825137 | MGnify/ENA primary metagenome ERZ825137 (study PRJEB31778, sample SAMEA3449190) | human gut metagenome | biome: human gut; feature: human-associated habitat; material: faeces | place: United Kingdom | collected 2010/2012 ... | reverse complement strand
TTCCGTTCATGGCATTTTTATTTACGAAATCCATATTCTTTCCTGCTAAATAGTTCAGTCCGTCAAGGTCAAACGGTTCTTCATTAATTACCAGTTCCCGTTTCGGTCTGTCAATCTCCATCACCGTTTCAAATAAGATACGGTTTCCATCCTGAATAAACTGCCCCATAGAATGAAGGTCAGTTGTTAAGTCTACTGCTGCCGGGAAAATACCTTTCTGGTCTTTTCCTTCACTTTCTCCATAGAGCTGTTTCCACCACTCATCTACATAATGAAGACATGGTTCATAATTGGCAAGAATCTCGATGGTTTTACCCTTACGAAGCAGAATATTCCGGATTGCTGCATACTGCATTGCTGCATTTTCTGCAAAAGGTGCTTCTAATGCTTCTTTCCGTGCAGCCTGTGCTCCGCCCATCAGCTTTGTAATATCAGCCCCGCTCACCGCAATCGGAAGCAGTCCTACTGCTGTCAGAACAGAGAAACGTCCCCCTACATCATCAGGTACTATAAATGTCTCATAACCTTCTGTATCTGCAAGATTTTTCAGTGCACCACGCACTTTATCTGTTGTCGCATAAATTCGCTTTGCTGCCTCTGCCCGTCCATATTTTTTCTCCAAAATAGACTTGAAAATACGAAATGCAATGGCCGGCTCTGTAGTTGTTCCTGATTTAGAAATTACATTTACAGAAAAATCACGGTCCCCAATCGTTTCAATTAAATCATACAAATATGTACTGCTGATGTTATTTCCCGCAAAATAAATCTCCGGCGTCTTCCGTACTTCCTTGGAAACGACATTATAGAAGCTGTGTCTTAAGTATTCTATCGCAGCTCTTGCCCCAAGGTAAGAACCTCCGATTCCGATTACCACCAACACTTCCGAATCGCTCTGAATCTTTTCTGCTGCTTTCTGAATCCGTGCAAATTCTTCCTTATCATAATCTACCGGCAAATCAATCCATCCCAGGAAATCATTGCCTGCACCCTGCTTTCCGGCCAGTGTCCTGCGTGCATTCTCCGTCGTAGCTTCCATATATTCCATCTCGTGTGTACTTACAAATGCTTTGGCTTTCGAATAATCAAACAATATTTTGTCTACCATATTATTTCCTCCGTTAAACCATTGATGTCTCAATTGTATCAAATAGAAATTTCTAACGCAAGATAATCAGGAAATTATTCACTGACAAACCAAAAGATTATGCTTCTATAAAATAGTCCAGTTCTTTTTGATTTGCCACAATCCTGCCTGCACACTGTGCACCCCGGAACAATCTCCCTCCTTAATTGCTTCATGATGCCGGAAAAGTCTGTTCCAGCTTTCCATAATCTTCTTTTTCCAGTCCGGATAAAAAGAAGTGAGCATTACATCATTCCAGTTCAGTCCCCGCATTGCCATATCTTCAAAAATTGCTTTCTCCTCTGCTTCATTTTCCCCGATATAACTGAGACGCATAATTTTATTCCAGTCCATCACATCAAAAAATACTGCCTCATCCTTCGGAACAGAAAGATGTAAAATATTGTCCGACTGGTCTACGCTGTATAAATCTGCAAATGCCCAATACGGAAACTCCGCTCTTTCCGGTTTTGGTACATACTTGGGCATCTGACTGACAAACCATGAATAAGCTGTCAGAAAAACAGGTGCACTCTCCTGATATTTACGACGGATATATTCTTCTTTCGAATAGCATACACCCTCCCGCTCAATCACATTCATGACAATATCAGTTTGCGAAGAATATAAGATTATTGTATTACTTTCGTTACCCATTCTTTTCTCAACTCCCAAATAAGTCCATATTTCAAATCGTTCCCTACTTTTACAGTATCATCAAAAAGTCTGCTCCAGCTTCCCACAATTTCTTTCTTGATCTGCGGATAAAACTGTGTCATAAATGCTCTCACATCATCCGTCCGATACATATCCAGAAGCTCCTGATGTCTCTTTTTGTCTGCTTCGTTTAACGGAATATAGGAATAATTGAGTATGGTTCCCCATTTTGCAATATTTACCGGAGTGATTTTTTCTTCATCAATGGTAAGTTCAAATACAACTCCCTCTTCACCGGAAAGCATTGTTGCTTCCTCATCAAAGGAAACCCATACCGGATATTCCACATCTTCCGGTTTGTTTGCTCTGTCGGGCGAATGCTGTACCAGCCAGTCATACACTTCCAACACTAGCTTTGCATGTTCCTGAAGGTCCATATAAATGTAATCCCTCATTGCAATATACCGGCCATTATTCATTACCTTGTCCAGTACACTTTTATGCTGTCTTGTCCATACCTTAATTGTTCCCATCTAAATCCTCCTCTCTGGCACATCCTATAGCTTCTACTACGTCTGCCTTCACTTTCGTAATATCATTCCTTATAATAGAAAAAGGCAAGTCTGTTACCTCATTAAAAATATTGTTGCTGCAGCCGTTCCACTTCCTGCTTCATCTGCTCAACCACTTCATCCGGCGAAATGATTTTCACTCCGTCTCCCAGTGAAAATACCCACCCCAGAAACTGATTGCTTATATGGACATCCACATTAACAGTAAAATATTTTTCTCCTTTTGGAATCATCATCATATCTTTTCCAAACCGGTCTATCATAACACCAGCCAGTTCATTCTTAACCAACAGTTTTACTTTCTGTTCTTTTCCACCAAACATTCCAAAACTTTTTTTGGCATAATCCGCCATATTCAGCCTTTCAAAATGCTCCTGTCCTTCTCGCTTTTCATCAGACATCTGGATGTGCAGCATCTTGTCCACCCGGTAATGTTTTAACGTATCTGCCTCGGAATCATATCCCACCAGATAATAATTTTCATCATCCCAGGACAACCCCCATGGACTGATATGATAAAAAGCTCCTCCATGACGCAGTTCCATTTCCTTCTTCACATTCCACTGATAATACTGAAAACGAATCTTCTTATTCTCTGAAATAGCATTATGAATGGCATCTACCGTATAATAAATACTTTCATTCATGGTCTTTATTCTTCCCGACACATAAACCTGACGCTGTAATTTCACAGCCTCATACTGACTTACCAACTGCTCCAGTTTTTTAATCAGTGCATTCGTTTTGCGCTCCGTGATAAACTTAGATGACTGAATGGCGTCTACCAGAAGCTTCAGCTCCGGCAATTCAAACGGACGATTCAGCACATGATAATGATAGCGTCCGCCTACAGGCTCACCTTCAACCTCTATTCCGAGCACTTCCAAATCTCTTAAATCATTGTAAATGCTTTTGCGGTCTGCCGTTACACCATATGCCTCTAACGAAGATAAGATTTCAGGCATGGTAATATAATGGTCATCATCTGTTTTCTCCAGCATAATCTGTGCGAGACGATAAAGTTTGAATTTCTGATTGGTTCCTTTTGGCATGGTAATTCTTCCTTTCTATCTTTTCCGTCTATTAAACTGAAAACCAATCACTGCTCCAACAACTCCACCAATAATATGTGCCATATTTGATACATTATCCTTGATTGCAAATCCCTGATATATTTGCTGACCAATAAATATTACCGCAACAAGAACGAAAGTGAGCGGAATCTCACCTTCCCTGAATCCGGTAAATGATGCCAGAATAATAAACGCAAATACTACTCCACTCGCACCGCAAAGTGCAACGTTCGGGAAAAATATGTAATTGATTAAACTCGTAGCAACCGCTGTAATCAATACCACCTTTAAAATCCGGTCATAACCGTATTTTTCTTCCAGGAGAGGACCAAGTAATAACAAATACATGGCATTTCCTATAAAATGATCCCATCCACTATGTCCAAATATATGAGTCACAAACCGCAGATAAGTAAGCGGATTGTGCAGGGACGAATGATACGTCATAAATAACAGCCTTGTTGTCTGACCTCCGGTTAATACTCCCATCAGTGTGGCAAAAAAACAAATCGTCACAAGTCCCAGTGTCACTGGCGCATTGAATGTTATTTTAATTTTCTTCATCTGAATCCTACCTTCTACTTTCCCTTGTTTCCATTTTATAGTTCCGTATCTTTATCGTACTTTTATACTTTAATTTCCCCACTTAAAATCCGCTTGTAATCTTCATAATTTTTCTTCAAAAGCTCCGGTGTGTTAAGCGAATATGGACATTTGCTCACACATTTGCGGCAGTTAATACAAGTCTCGATTTTCTTCATTTCTGCCTGCATATTTTCAGAAAGCCAGGATGCAGAAGGTGCACGTCTGAGCATCAGGGACATTCGTGCGCACTGATTAATCATAATTCCTTTTGGACATGGCATACAATACCCACATCCACGACAGAATTCGCCGGACAACTCCTTCTGTTCCCGTTCAATATATTTCTTGATTTCGCCAGTCATAGACGGTGTATTTTCCATATAAGAAAGCCATTCTTCCAGTTCAGTTTCTCTCTGGATTCCCCAAATCGGAAGAACATTATCATACTGGGTCATAAATGCCATGGCAGCTTCGGATTTATTAATCAGACCTCCTGCAAGCCCCTTCATGGCAATAAAACCCACATTCTTCTCTTTACATTTTGCAACCAGTTCTTTCTCACGCTCTGCCGCAAGATAACTGAACGGGTACTGCAATGTCTCATAAAGTCCGGATTCCACCGCATCAAATGCAATCCGAATCTTATGGGCAGTAATACCTATATGACGGATTTTGCCCTGTGCTTTTGCCTCTAACATACATTCGTACATCCCCGTTCCATCTCCCGGTGCATATACCTGATTTACACAATGGAACTGATAGATATCGATATAATCTGTCTTTAATAACTGGAGAGAAGTCTCAAGCTGCTTCCAAAATTCCTCTGGGGTCTGCGCCATTGTCTTGGTAGCAATATAAAGATTATCCCGCACATCGTTCAGTGCCTCTCCCACTTTTTCTTCACTGTCTGAATATGCCCTAGCTGTATCGAAGAAACGCATACCACCTTCATATGCTCTCCTTACAATCTTAACTGCCACTTCCTTACTGTCTCTCTGAATCGGAAGTGCCCCGAATCCGTTCTGTACAACCTGAATTCCCGTGGACCCTAACGTAATCACATTCATGTCTATCACCTCATAACGTAAACTTTGTTTGCATTTTAAGATGCCAGGGTCAAAAGGTCTAAAACCACATGAGTTCGCACATAAGTGGTTGAAAGACCTTGGAACCCGCCCCAATATGAGCATAAAAGTGGGATGCTAATCCCACGATATGCGAATATTGAGCAGGATTGTGGGAGTGCAAAGCACGGAACAATCCGCAGGCATCATAGTTGCGGCTTTCGACCCCAACATCATTTTGACCCTATTATACAAAAAAACAGACGCTTATTCCAGTTGTAAACATTGAGAAATCCTTTTTGTTGACTTCATTTCCAAGTGGCTGTATCATCAAAATAATACCTTGAACGTGAAAGAAAAAGAAAAAGGAGGCCGAAACCTATGAATTACGCATTTATCAATGGGAAAATATTAGATGGCACAAAGGATATGGAAGTCCAAGAGGGACTTTGTATCCTGACAGACGGAAAACACATCGTCGATATTGTCTCTTGCGATTCAGACCTGACCGGATATGAGAAGATTGACCTTCAAGGGAAATATATCCTCCCCGGTCTCATCAACATGCACGTACATCTTGCCGGAAATGGAAAACCGCAGAAGAAACAGCGTGACAACGAAAAACTGGTCCGCACAATCATGAGCTCTGCCCTTACCAAAGCAGTTGCCTACAAGATGGTATGCGGATTTGCGAAAGACGAACTTCTCAGTGGTGTAACTACAATCCGTACCGTCGGAGGCCTTGGCAATTTTGATACAAAGCTCCGGGATGAAATTGCCGCAGGTAAGAAAACGGGACCACGTATCCTTGCCGCTAATCAGGGGATTTCCGTTCCCGGTGGACATATGGCCGGTTCTGTGGCCATTGCTGCAGGCTCTGTTTCCGCAGCCCTTCATCATATCGACGAAGCAAAAAAAGAAAAGGTTGATCTAATCAAATTAATGATTACAGGTGGTGTCTTAGATGCCAAGGAAAAAGGTGTTCCCGGTGAACTGAAAATGGAACCGGAAATGGTTCGTGCTGTCTGTGAGAAAGCGCATGCCGAGGGTTATATTGTTTCCGCCCATGTGGAATCCCCGGAAGGTGTCCGTGTAGCTCTGGAAAATGGCGTAGATTCCATCGAACATGGTGCAAAACTGGACGAAGAAATGATAACACTTTTCAAAGAAAAGCATGCCTTTCTTTGCACCACCCTCTCCCCGGCTTTGCCTTATGCCTTATTCGACCGTGCCATTACCAATGCTTCTGAAGTGGAGCAATACAACGGCAATGTAGTATTCGAAGGAATCATTGACTGTGCCAAAGCTGCCCTTGCAAATGGCATCCCCGTTGTCTTAGGAAATGATGTTGGCTGTCCATGGATTACCCAGTATGATTTCTGGAGAGAACTTTATTATTTCCACAAATATGTAGGAGTTTCTAATGCATTTGCACTCTACACCGCAACAAAACACAGTGCAGAAATGGCAGGAATCGATGACATTACCGGAAGTATCGAAAAGGGAAAATGCGCAGATATGATTGTTACCTCTCAGAATCCATTAGAAGACCTGCGTGCCCTCAGACATGTAGACATGGTAATTGCAAACGGAGTCGTAATCAATCATCCACAAATCAAAAAAAGACCTCAGGTTGAAGCAGAACTGGATAAATTCATCCAGGATTAAACCTTCAAAAACTCTTTTTCAAAAACAGCAAGCCACTAAAATGACTTGCTGTTTTTTTCTTATCCACAATTGTCTGCTGATTTTTTTCTAAATATCATTGCCAAGGCAAGTAAAAGAACTGCAAATCCAATACCTATAATTGACATTGCAATATTCGCTGTATCTCCTGTCTGAGGATTGCTTTTCTTTACATTTGTTTTGTCGTTCTTGCTGTCCTTATTATTGCTGTTTCCGTTGCCATTTCCATTATGATTACCGCTATTATCATCTTGTCCATTTCCTGGATTTGGGTCTGGATTATCCGACTCTGTCGATGCTGGCTTAATGCTAATCTTCTGACTTGCATAATAATCACCGTTCTGAGTATCAGATACTTTAATAATCCACTGGAGTGCTTCGGCATACTTCTCAGCATTCGGAAGTGTAACCGTCATTGTCTTTTCCGCTGCACTTCCCTGAACTTCTACTTCCTGTGCCTCTACTGCAACCGTTTCTTCTCCATTTGCACCTCGCTTGATATAAGAAATAGTATAATACATCTTATCAGGAAGTGCGATTCCCTTTACGGTAACTATCACATCTCCACCTTCTGCCTCAATTTCTGAAACAGATGCATTGACCTCATTTATCTCAGGAACGATTTCTACTTCGTTCGAATCGTATTCTACAACAACAGGATACATGGACAGCGTATTCATAGAAAATGTTACCTTGTTGTTTTTCTGCGTAAATGGAACCTGCTTCAAATTCTGATTATCATCTACATAATACACATTCTTGACCGCTTTTGTATTGTCCAGCTGTTCCGTAATCTCATAATTACCTGCTGCAATATAAGCAATTTCCCATCTGTGTGGATTTACCACTTTGATATCAAAGACTTCATAATCCTTGCCTGCCATTCCCTTGACTGTACTCTTATCCAATTTACGATCCAGTACAAGGAAATCCTTAAAATTCATTCCTGTAATCGTTGTATTCCCGGCTACATTCTCATAAATTTCCTGATAAATATCATCATAATTGGTGTTTGTAAGTACCGTGTCATTCTTATGTCCATCTGATTTATTTACCAAATAAATATTATCTACCTTTGCACAGCTTGAAAAATCATAGGTATACTTCCCTGCACCGTACTCAGATTTATCCTTAATTACAATCGGAAATGGTTCTACAGTAAAATTGGAATTATCCACGGTAACCATATAAACTACATCTTCCAGAAGATCTACGTTCAGCCTTGCATTGTTTCCCGAAGAAACCTCGATTGTCTCAATATTACTAATAAATTTAAAATTAACGTTGAACAACCGACCGCCCTGCGCCGTATACACTCCCATATTCGACCGTACTCTTTGTCCTTCTCTGGAAGCCTCACCTGGCTGTTCTCTCTTTGTGAGCTCAAGTGAAGTGACTTCCGGATAATTTCCGGTATCCACATTCTTCTTAATGTCAACCAAACGTCCATCTCTTACCCACACATACAGATTTGACATTTTGTACTCAGTATCTTCTGCCCAAATTATATAATTGTGATTTTTTACCAGATTCAGGTCTGACAGCTTCCCGTTTTGGGATGTCACTTCCTGTTCGATTATTTGCTTGGTACTATTGAAAATAACAAACTTTATTTCCTTATCCAATGGACTTGCCGTAGAATCCACAAGCTCATTTACCGCTAATCCCGGAATTGTCACTGTGTCTACCGAAAAAATATCTTTCTGCTGATATGCGGGTATCTGGTGATCCGGCATCCAGGCTGCCTGCGATACAGTGACCGGTATCTGCGTCATGGCTAATGCAATACCCAGAACTGCCCCCAAAACCCTTCCTCTCCTGCGTTTCATTTTCATTTCCTCCTCATATAGATTGAATTCTTAAAGTCTTATATTGTCATAATAACATATCTGTTTTTCTTTCAGAAATAGAAAAAACAAATAAGTATGACTTTTTATACATTTTTATTATAATACATGATGATCTTGCCCAGACGATAAAAAAAGATTGACTTCACCACCAATACCGCCTATCATGAATACGTTAAATTACATATTCGGCAATAGAGGCGCGAAGGCTAAGAGTAGCTGTCCTGAGACAACGGGGTCTGGGACGGGCAGGGAAAGGAGCATTCGCCGAAACATGCAGTTTCCGCAGGCTGCAGTAGTTGGGGTACAGTCGAACAGGCTGTGCACTCTCACCGCATGGTGGAGGAGCTATTGTTTCATACACATAGATGAAAGGATGATAATGAAGCAGTGGGTAACCACTGCTTTTTTCTGTGTTGAATCCGTTGCCGAAAACACAAAGGAGGATTTTTTAAATGATTAATTTTCTTAACTGGCTTGATGGGATTCTCTGGGGAGTCCCGCTGATTGCACTGATGATTCTGACCGGACTGTATTTCACAGTACGCTCCAACTTCTTTCAATTCCGGCATTTCGGCTGGATTATGAAGCGGACAATTGGAAGATTGTTCCACAAAGAAGATGTTGCAAGTGAAGGCAAAGGTATGCTGACTTCCTTCGAAGCCATTTCCACTGCCATCGGTGGAACCGTTGGTTTCGGAAACATTGCAGGTGTGGCAACTGCTGTGGCAGCAGGTGGTCCCGGTGCGATTATGTGGATGTGGCTTTCATCCCTTCTTGGCATGATTCTCAAACAGGCAGAAGTTACACTCGGCTGCTATTATCGTCATACAAACGATAAAGGCGAATATTACGGTGGACCTACCTACTACATGGAATGTGGTCTTGGAGAAGAAAGACACTGGGGAAAACTGTGGCTGATTCCGGCAATTGTTTTTGGAATCGGTATTTTCTCTACTTTCTTTGTAACTTCATCTACACTGACCGCTTCTCAGGTTGTTGCAGGTGCATTCAATCTTGATAATATCAAAATTGGCAGTTTCCAGATTGAAGGTGTTATCCTTGTAGGTGCTGTTTTATGCGTCATTACTTATATCGTTACAAGTGGTGGTACAAAGAAAATTGCTACTTTATTCAGCAAACTGGTTCCGTTCATGAGCTTCCTTTACATCCTGATGGGCATCGGCATGATTCTGGTAAATATCAACCGTGTGCCATCTGCATTTGCAGCAATCGTAACAAATGCATTTACCGGAACTGCAGCAATTGGTGGTTTTGCAGGATGTGCAGTCAGTGAAATCGTCCGTGTCGGTATGGCCCGTTCCGTATACTCTAACGAAGCTGGATGGGGTACTTCACCAATGATCCATTCTTCTGCAAAGACTCCTCACCCGGTAGAGCAGGGACTCTGGGGTTCTTTCGAAGTATTCTTCGATACCATGGTTATCTGTACAATTACAGCATTATCCGTTATTTTAAGCGGACAGTGGACAGATGGAACAAATGGTGGTACCTTAGCATTAAATGCATTCGCAAGTGGCTTTGGTAAAGGTGGAAGTATTTTACTTGCTATTATCATGGTTATCTTTACGGTAACAACTTCCGGTGGATGGTTTACTTACTATCTTGCAATCCTGGAACATCTTTACAAAAAAGAAGGTCTCATGAAAGACATTGTAATGAAACTCTTTTACGCAGTACGTGCCCTTCCGGGACTTCTTTGGACTATCTATCTGGTAAAGACAAACAATCAGGGATTTATCTGGACTGTAGTCGATATTACTTCCGCAATTCCTACATTTGTCAATGTGGCAGTGGTACTCATTCTGTCAGGACAGTATTTCAAGTTGTTAAAGGATTACAAAGCCCGCTATCTTGGAGTTGGTAAAGTAGATAAGAATACGTGTCTGTTCTATGAAGATAAACAGGCAAAACACTAACAAACCATTTGCGATATTTTAAATTTGCGATGTTTAAATGGAGGCAGAAATGAAGACAATTTACAAAAACGGTGCTGTCTATACCGGTGTACTTCCACTGGTACAGGCATTTGCAGTAGAAAATGGAAAATTTATATTTGCCGGAAGCAACGCAGAAGCAAATGCACTTGCTTCTGATGGTGCAGAGGTCATTGATTTACAGGGTAAATTCGTATGCAGTGGTTTTAATGACAGCCACATGCATCTGTTAAATTACGGTGGCAGCCTTATGAAAGCACAGCTTGCCGAGCACACAACCAGTTTGGCAGACATGGTTAAATGTCTTTCTGATTTCCTTGCAAAGCATCCTTGCAAAACGGGTGCATGGCTTCAGGGCCGTGGATGGAATCAGGATTATTTTACCGATACGAACCGTATGCCAAACCGCTATGATTTGGATAAGGTATCGACAGAAACTCCGATTTGTGCGGTCAGAGCCTGCGGTCACTGTCTGGTGGTAAATAGCAAAGCCCTGGAAATCCTGGGTGTGACAGCAGATACTCCTCAGCCGGAGGGTGGAGAAATTGGAATGGAAAACGGAGAGCCAGACGGACGTTTCTTCGACAATGCCATGGACGCCGTTTATCAAATAATTCCGGTTCCGGATAAGGAAGAAATCAAAGACATGCTTCGTATTGCCTGTAAAGCACTAAACAGCTATGGTGTTACAAGCAGTCAGACCGATGACTATTGCGTATACCGTTCCGTTCCATGGCAGACAGTCAATGATGCTTATAAAGAACTGGAAGCATCCGGTGAGCTCACAGTCCGTGTCTATGAACAGAGTAATTTTACAGATCTTTCCTCTTTGAAAGAATTTGTGGAAGCGGGAAATGTAACCGGAAGCGGAACAGAAATGTTTAAAATCGGACCGCTGAAAATGCTTGGAGATGGTGCCCTTGGTGCAAGAACCGCATTTCTCAGCCGTCCTTACGCGGATGACCCATCTACTTGCGGAATCCCGGTTTTCACTCAGAAAACCATGGATGAAATGATTGGTTATGCAAATGCACATGGTATGCAGGCTGCTGTCCATACTATCGGAGATGCCTGCCTTGACAGAGTGCTGAGTGCCTATGAAAAAGCACTTGCCGAATGTCCGAGAAAGGACCACAGACACGGCATTGTCCACTGTCAGATTACAAGAGCAGACCAGCTCGAAAAGATTGCAAAACTGAAGCTTCATGTATATGCACAGAGCATTTTTCTGGATTATGATAATCATATTGTGGAAGAACGTGTCGGAGAAGAACTAGCTTCTACAAGCTATAGTTGGAAAACACTGATGAACAAAGGAGCTACCGTCAGCAACGGAACTGACTGCCCGGTAGAACTGCCGGATGCCATGAGCTGTATGCAGTGTGCCATTACCAGAACGACACTCCATGATAATGTGGGCCCATATTTACCAGACCAGAAATTCACTGTTCAGGAAGCACTTGACAGCTACACCTGCTGCGGTGCATACGCAAGCTTTGAAGAACATATCAAAGGGAAAATTGCAGAAGGTATGCTGGCCGACTTCGTGATTCTCGGAGAAAATCCATTTGAAGCAGACGAAAACCATATCAAAGATATCCCTATCTGCCAGACTTTCCTTGGCGGAAAAAATGTTTATACCAGATAAAATTTTATATGTATAAAATGCTGGCATTCCCATCGTAAAAACAAGCGCCTTGTTTCTTTCATGTACACATGACATGATGAAACAAGTC
>ERZ825137.5178-NODE-5178-length-12327-cov-8.602591_pt1 | contig 12327 bp, 8 predicted proteins | sample MGYA00519873_ERZ825137 | MGnify/ENA primary metagenome ERZ825137 (study PRJEB31778, sample SAMEA3449190) | human gut metagenome | biome: human gut; feature: human-associated habitat; material: faeces | place: United Kingdom | collected 2010/2012 ... | reverse complement strand
ATTCCTTCGCTTCCCAGCAGCCCGGCCATGTACACCCGCAGGCCCATTCCGGCCGCGCGCAGCAGCAGGCCGGAACCTGTCAGGATGACCGCATTCCCCAGATAGCTGCTCATGGCATCCCCTCCTTTTCCGGCTGCTCGTCAAGCTATGGTTGTATTTTACGCAGTCTTGTTTTTTCATATGTCCGCCCAATATGCATAAAATGCCGAACCATTTGTATCCTTGCGCGGTTTGTGGTATAGTTAATACGCTCCGCTGGTAGCGGCCCCGTTCGTTTGCTTCCCCTGTCATTTGCCGAAACGCACGGTGCAGCCCGCCCGCCGGGCATCGCGGTTATGCGCGCCGCATAAACCATAAATCTGGTTTTACCAGTGAAAAAGGAGAGATTTTCAATGAGTGAATGCACCCATGATTGCAGCACCTGCGGCCAGAATTGTGCCAGCCGCGGGAAGCCGCAGGATCTGCATGAAGCCCCTCATAAACTGAGCCACATCAAAAAGGTCATCGGCGTGGTCAGCGGCAAGGGCGGCGTCGGCAAAAGCATGACCAGCGCCCTGATGGCGGTGGAGCTGCGCCGCCGGGGCTATGCGGTGGGCGTTTTGGACGCCGACATCACCGGCCCTTCCATTCCCAAGCTCTTCGGCATCCACGGCCGGGCCGTGGGCGACGAAAACGGCATCTGGCCCATTCAAAGCCGCACCGGCGTGCAGGTGATGAGCATCAACCTGCTGCTGGAAAACGAGGAAGACCCCGTGGTGTGGCGCGGCCCGGTGATCGCGGGCGCGGTGAAGCAGTTCTGGCAGGAAGTCATCTGGAAGGACGTGGACTTTCTGTTTGTGGACATGCCCCCGGGCACCGGCGACGTGCCCCTGACCGTGTTCCAGAGCCTGCCCGTGGACGGCATCGTGGTCGTTGCCAGCCCCCAGGAGCTGGTCAGCATGATCGTGGCCAAGGCCGTGAACATGGCCGAGATGATGAAGGTGCCCATGCTGGGCATCGTGGAGAACATGAGCTACATCGTCTGCCCCGACTGCGGCAAGAAGATCAGCGTGTTCGGCGAGAGCCATGTGGATGAAGTGGCTGCAAAGCACGGCCTGCCCGTGCTGGCCAAGTGCCCCATCGACCCCCAGCTGGCTGCCTGCTCCGATGCCGGCATGATCGAGGCCTACCCCGGCCAGTACCTTGAGGGTGCCGCCGATGCCTGCGAGAAGCTGCTGAAGAAGTAAATCATGCGCATCCCCCGCCAGCGCCAGCCGCCTGCGGGGGATTTTTGTTTGCATTTCCAGCATTCTATGGTACAATATTGGTAGAGAATTTCCGATTGGAGGTGTCCGCATGAACACGCTTTCCCGCACTGAGATCGAGCAGGTCATCCGGGAGCTGCTGCACAAATATCACGCCGAGTACGCCTTGCTGTTCGGCTCCTATGCCCGGGGAGAAGCCACTGCCGCTTCGGATATCGATGTGATCGTGGTGGGCGGTGCCAACTTCCGGCCAAGGGACATCTTTGCTTTTGGGGAGGAGCTGCGCCAGCGCACCCAGAAAGACGTGGATGCCTTTGAGATCCGGGAGGTCAACACCGGCACTCCCTTCTATGAAAGCATCATGCGGGAGGGGGTCAAGATCGCATGAAGAAATCGGACAAGGAGCGCCTGAAAAAGATCGTTGCCACATGGGAAAGCCTGAAAGCCGAGATGCACAAGCGCGGCATTACGCCGGAGCTTCTGCTCAAGGACGAGTTTTCCCAGTGGGCCGTCACGACCCCGCTCTATAACATCGGAGAACAGGTCTACCAGCTCAGTCCGGAGTTCAAGGCCTCTTATCCGGAGCAGCCCTGGAATATGGTCGCCGGGCTGCGCCACCGGCTGGTGCATGATTACGACGGTATCAACTGGAGCATCATCGTCGAAGTCCTGTTTGAGGATATGGAGCCCTTTGTGACTGCCGTGAATGCCATTTTGGCTGGAATGTAAAGGAGAACGCAAATGCCGAACGAACTCAAGATCGGCCGGGTGTACCGGCACTTCAAGGGCGACTTTTATCTGGTAGAGGCCGTTGCCAACGATTCCGAAACGGGGGAGCCTTTTGTGGTCTACCGCAAGCTCTACGGGGACGGCGGGCTCTGGCTGCGGCCCCTTGCCATGTTCCTCAGCCCCGTGGACAGGGCAAAATACCCCGATGCCGCGCAGGAATATCGCTTTGAATTGCAGGAGATCCCCAGCGCCGCCGGGCATTGACGCTGTGAAGCGGATTCATTTTTATTTTGGCTTCACTGAAACATTTTCCGATTTCCTCTATTGTAAATCGCTGCACAAAGCTTTATAATGATAAAGCGCTCTGTGATAGTGGGCAGAGCGAGTGTAAATAATGGGAAAAGGAGTATTCTATTATGCTGACGAATGAATACCTGAAGCGCGTTTACGATGGCCTTGCACAGCGCAATGCCAATGAGCCTGAGTTCCTGCAGGCTGTCCGCGAGGTGCTGGAGAGCATCCAGCCCGTGGTGGAGAAGCATCCCGAGTACGAGAAGGCCGGCCTGATCGAGCGTCTGGTCGAGCCCGAGCGCATCATCACCTTCCGTGTGCCCTGGGTCGATGATCAGGGCAAGGTCCAGGTGAACCGCGGCTACCGCGTCCAGTTCAACAGCGCCATCGGCCCCTACAAGGGCGGTCTGCGCTTCCATCCCTCTGTCAACCAGGGCATCCTGAAGTTCCTGGGCTTTGAGCAGACCTTCAAGAACAGCCTGACCACCCTGCCCATGGGCGGCGGCAAGGGCGGCTCTGACTTTGACCCCCATGGCAAGAGCGACATGGAAGTCATGCGTTTCTGCCAGAGCTTTATGACCGAGCTGTACCGCCACATCGGCCAGTTCGTGGACTGCCCCGCCGGTGATATCGGTGTCGGCGGCCGCGAGGTGGGTTACATGTTCGGCCAGTACAAGCGCCTGACCAACAGCTTCCAGGGCGGTATGCTCACCGGCAAGGGCCTGACCTTCGGCGGCTCTCTGGCCCGTACCGAGGCCACCGGCTACGGCCTGTGCTACTTCACCGCCGAGGCTCTGAAGTGTATGCGCAACGACAGCTTTGAGGGCAAGACCGTGGTCATCTCCGGCTCCGGCAATGTTGCCATCTATGCCTGCCAGAAGGCCCAGGCTCTGGGCGCAAAGGTCGTTACCATGTCCGATTCCAACGGCTACGTCTACGACCCCAACGGCATTGATCTGGCTTACGTCAAGGAGCTGAAGGAAGTCCGCCGCGGCCGCATCAAGGAGTATGCCGAGACCCACGCCGGTGTAACCTACGTTGCCGACTGCTCCAAGGTCTGGACTGTCCCCTGCGACATCGCCCTGCCCTGCGCAACCCAGAACGAGATCAACAAGGAGTCCGCTGAGGCTCTGGTCAAGAACGGCTGCACCGTTGTCTGCGAGGGCGCAAACATGCCCAGCACGCCCGAGGCCATCGAGGTCTACCTGTCCAACGGTGTCCTGTACGGACCCGCAAAGGCAGCCAACGCCGGCGGCGTGGCCACCTCCGGCCTGGAGATGAGCCAGAACTCCGAGCGTCTGAGCTGGAGCTTTGAGGAAGTGGATGCCAAGCTGAAGGGCATCATGGAGGGCATCTTCCACGCTTCCTACGATGCTTCCGTTGCTGCCGGTTCCGAGGGCAACCTGATGGTCGGTGCAAACTGCGCCGGTTTCCTGAAGGTGGCCACCGCCATGATGGCACAGGGCATCACCTACTAATTGTTCCAAAGCATTTTCAAGAGCTGCGTTCGCAAGAGCGCGGCTCTTTTTGTATCTATTCGCTGGCCGCATCTCCGGGAGCTTTTCCCGGCGGGTCAACGGACATTCCATGCCCGCCCCGCAAGCGGGGCCCCACCTCGGATACTCGCCGAGAAAACGCCCCTCGTGCGGCCTGTATAAAGCCCCGCCAACCCGTCCATACTGACCACATCAAGCGAAGAGAGGGTTCTGAAATGGACGAACAGATGTTTTGTTTTCAATGCGAGCAGGCGGCGCACTGCACTGCCTGTACCGGTAAGGCCGGTGTCTGCGGCAAAAGCGCGGACACGGCAGCGGCGCAGGACCGCCTGACCGGCGCACTCATCTCCTACGCCAGCCAGCTCATCGGCGAGGGGCGGGCCCCCGCCCCGGAACAGGCACTTCTGCTGATGGAAGGGCTGTTCACCACCATCACCAACGTGAACTTCGACCCGCAGACCGTGGACCAGCTGACCGAGAGCATCCATGCGGCCTGCCCCGGCATCGGGTTCGACTACGACATGGCAAACCTCTGGCACGAGCCGGACGAGGACATCCGCAGTCTGAAATCGTTCGTCCTGTTCAGCCTGCGCGGCATGGCAGCGTACAATTACCATGCGCGGGTGCTGGGCCGCATCGACCCGGAGCTGGACCGCTTCTTCTGCGAAGCATTGCAGGCCGTTGGCAGCGAATGCTCCATCGACACCCTCTGGACACTGGTGCAGAAGACCGGCAAGGCCAGCTACCGCTGCATGGAGCTGCTGGACACCGCTAACACCGGGGCCTTCGGCCAGCCGGAGCCGGTGGAGGTGCCGCTCGTCATCGAGAAAGGGCCGTTCATCGTCATTTCCGGCCACGACCTCTACGACATGAAGTGCCTGCTGGAGCAGACGGCGGGCAAAGGCATCCACGTCTACACCCACTCGGAAATGCTCCCCGCCCACGGCTACCCGGAGCTGAAGCAGAAGTACCCGCATCTGAAGGGCAACTTCGGCACAGCCTGGCAGAACCAGCAGCGGGAGTTTGAGGACATCCCGGCCCCGATCCTCTTCACCACCAACTGCATCATGCCCCTGCGGGAGAGCTACGCCGACCGGGTGTTCACCACCTCGGTGGTGTCCTATCCCGGCGTCCCGCACATCGGGCCAGAGCGGGATTTCTCCCCCGTCATTGCCAAAGCACTGGAACTAGGGGGCTACCCGGAAGACACCGTCATGCCCGGCATCAACGGCGGGCGCAGCGTCGTGACCGGCTTTGCGCGGAGCGCTGTGCTCTCCCACGCCAATGAGATCGTTGCGGCCGTGAAAAGCGGGCAGATCCGCCATTTCTTCCTGGTGGGCGGCTGTGACGGCACCCGGCCTTCCCGCCGCTACTACACCGAGTTCGCCAAACTCACCCCGCCCGACACCGTGATCCTGACGCTGGCCTGCGGCAAATTCCGCCTGAACGACCTGGATCTCGGCACCGTGGCGGGCCTGCCCCGCATCCTCGATGTGGGCCAGTGCAACGACGCATACAGCGCCATTCAGATCGCGCTGGCGCTGGCCGATGCGTTCCAGTGCAGCGTCAACGACCTGCCGCTCTCGCTGGTGCTCTGCTGGTTCGAGCAGAAGGCCGTCTGCATCCTCATCGCACTGCTGGCGCTGGGCATCCAGAACATCCGGCTCGGCCCTACCCTGCCCGCCTTCCTCTCGCCGGGCGTGGTGCGCGTTTTGCAGGAAAAGTACGGTCTGATGGCCGTCACGACACCGGAGCAGGACCTGAAAGCGATTTTGGGCGAAGGATGAATCCGTTTCATCTCATCATCAAAGCGCACAAGAAGTGCAGGCTTTGGTGTACTAAAGTTTGTTGCACCTCCCACTTGAACAATCTTCACGAATCATTATAATAAAGCTAACGGAACAAAGGCGTTCCAGAAGGGTGAAGTCTACCCTTCTGGGGCGCTTTTTTGTTTTCTGTGTAAGAGGCTGCGGATCGTGCCGCGGCCCAGAGGATATTTTGAGAGATAAGGATGGGAAAGGCAATGGATCAATTTACGGAAAACGCCACGCCTCTTGGCCTGTATGACCCTCAGTTCGAGCACGATGCCTGCGGCATCGGCGCTGTGGTGGACATCAAGGGCCGCAAGAGCCACCAGACGGTCAGCGATGCCCTGAGCATCGTGGAACGGCTGGAGCACCGCGCCGGTAAGGATGCCGAGGGCAAGACCGGCGACGGCGTGGGCATCATGCTGCAGATCAGCCACAAGTTCTTCTCCAAGGTGGCCGATGAGCTGAACATCAGCCTGGGCAACGAGCGGGAATACGGTGTCGGCATGTTCTTCTTCCCCCAGAACGAGCACCTGCGGGCACAGGCCATGAAGCTGTTTGAGCTGGTCACCCGCAAGGAGGGACTTGAGTTTCTGGCATGGCGCAGGGTGCCGGTAGACCCCGATGCCGTGGGCCAGAAGGCCCGGGACTGCATGCCCTCCATCTGGCAGTGCTTCATCAAAAAGCCTGCCCGTGTGAGCAAGGGCATTGATTTTGACCGCAGGCTCTACATCGTCCGCCGGGTGTTCGAGCAGGCCAGCAACGGCACCTATGTGCCCAGCCTGTCCAGCCGCACCATCGTCTACAAGGGCATGTTCCTGGTGCACGATCTGCGCCTGTTCTACCTTGACCTGCAGGACGAGGATTACGAATCCGCCATCGGCATGGTGCACAGCCGCTTCTCCACCAACACCAACCCCAGCTGGATGCGTGCCCACCCCAACCGGTTCATCCTGCACAACGGCGAGATCAACACCATCAAGGGCAACACCGATGCCATGCTGGCCCGTGAGGAGAGCATCGAGAGCCCCATCCTGCAGGACGACATGAACAAGATCCTGCCCATCATCAACACCTCCGGCTCGGACTCCGCCATGCTGGACAACGCGCTGGAGTTCATGGTGATGAACGGCATGGACCTGCCTCTGGCGGTGATGATCACCATCCCCGAGCCCTGGGAGAACAACAAGAACATCAGCCAGAAAAAGCGCGATTTCTACCAGTATTACGCCACCATGCTGGAGCCCTGGGACGGCCCCGCCGCCATCCTCTTCTCCGACGGCGACGTGGTGGGCGCGGTGCTGGACCGCAACGGTCTGCGCCCCAGCCGCTACTATATCACCAAGGACGGCCGGATGATCCTGTCCTCCGAGGTGGGCGTGCTGCCCTGCGCACCCGACAACATCCTGATGAAAGACCGCCTGCGCCCCGGCAAGATGCTGCTGGTGGATACCATCAAGGGCGAGGTCGTGGATGACGAGAAGCTGAAGGAATACTACGCCAGCCGCGAGCCCTACGGCGAGTGGATCGACCGGAATCTGGTCCGGCTGAAGGACCTGAAGATCCCCAACATCAAGGTCCCCAGCTACACCGGCGAGGAGCTGACCCGCCTGCAGAAGGTCTTTGGCTACAAATACGAGGAGATCAAGGAGCTGATCCTGCCCATGGCCCGGGCCGGTGCCGAGCCTTCCGGAGCCATGGGCACCGACACCCCGCTGGCTGTCCTGAGTGACCAGCACCCCCCGCTGTTCAACTACTTCAAGCAGCGGTTCGCACAGGTCACCAACCCGCCCATCGATGCCATCCGTGAGAAGGTGGTCACCTCCACCAGCGTCTATGTGGGTGCCCACGGCAACCTGCTGGAGGACAAGCCCGAGAACTGCAAGGTGCTCAAGGTGCAGAACCCCATCCTGACCAGCACGGATCTGCTCAAGATCAAGCACATGAACGTGCCCGGCTTCAAGACCGCCACGGTGTCCATCAATTACTATAAGAACACCAGCCTGGAAAAGGCCATCGACCGCGTATTTCTGGAGGTGGACCGCGCCTACAAGGACGGTGCCAACATCATCATCCTCTCTGACCGCGACATCGACGAGTACCACGTTTCCATCCCCAGCCTGCTGGCCGTTTCTGCCGTGTCCCAGTACCTCATCCGCACCAAGAAGAGCACGGCCATGGCCCTCATCCTTGAGAGCGCCGAGCCCCACGAGGTGCACCACTTTGCCACCCTGCTGGGCTACGGTGCCTGCGCCGTCAACCCCTATCTGGCCCACGACACCATTGCCCAGCTCATCGACGAGGGTCTGCTGGACAAGGATTACTACGCCGCCGTGGACGACTACAACAAGGCTGTGCTGAACGGCATCGTGAAGATCGCCTCCAAAATGGGCATCTCCACCATCCAGAGCTACCAGAGCAGCCAGATCTTTGAGGCGGTCGGCATCTCCAAGGATGTCATCGACAAGTACTTCACCGGCACGGTCAGCCGTGTGGGCGGCATCGGCCTGGAGGACATTCAGGCGGATGTGGAAGCTGCCCACAACGCCGCCTTTGACCCGCTGGGTCTGGATATCAACATGGAGCTGGCCGACGGCGGTGCTCACAAGTTCCGCAGCGGCAAGGAAGAGCACCTCTTCACCCCGCAGACCATCCATCTGTTCCAGAAAGCCTGCTTCACGGGCGACTACAAGGCCTTCAAAGACTTCACCCGCACCGTGGACAACATGGGTGCCGAGGGCGTGCACCTGCGCAGCCTGCTGGACTTCAGCTATGACCCCAACGGCGGCATCCCCCTTGAGGAGGTGGAGCCTGTCAGCTCCATCGTCAAGCGGTTCAAAGCCGCTGCCATGAGCTACGGTGCCCTGAGCAGCGAGGCCCACGAGACCATCGCCATCGCCCTGAATCGTCTGGGCGGCCGGAGCAACACCGGCGAGGGCGGTGAGCCCGAGGAGCGCTACCAGAGCGAGAGCAACTCCAAGATCAAGCAGGTGGCTTCGGCCCGCTTCGGTGTGACCAGCAAGTATCTGGTCTCCGCCGAAGAGATCCAGATCAAGCTGGCACAGGGTGCAAAGCCCGGCGAGGGCGGCAACCTGCCCGGTGCCAAGGTCTACCCCTGGATCGCCAAGACCCGCCACAGCACCACTGGCGTGGGCCTGATCTCTCCCCCGCCCCACCACGACATCTACTCCATCGAGGATCTGGCCGAGCTGATCTATGACCTGAAGAACGCCAACCGCCACGCCAACATCAACGTAAAGCTGGTCAGCGAGGCCGGTGTCGGCACCATTGCCGCCGGTGTTGCCAAGGGCGGTGCACAGGTCATCCTCGTCTCCGGTTACGACGGCGGCACCGGTGCAGCCCCCCGCACCTCCATCAAGAACGCGGGCCTGCCCTGGGAGCTGGGCATCGCCGAGACCCACCAGACCCTGATCCTGAACGGCCTGCGCAGCCGCGTCCGCATTGAGAGCGACTCCAAGCTGCTCTCCGGCCGCGATGTTGCCATCAGCTGTATGCTGGGCGCTGAGGAGTTCGGCTTCGGCACCTCCCTGCTGATGTGCGAGGGCTGCGTGATGATGCGTGTCTGCAACCTGGACACCTGCCCCATGGGCATCTGCACCCAGAACCCCGAGCTGCGCAAGCGGTTCAAGGGCAAGCCCGAGTATATCATCAACTACCTGACCTTTGTGGCGCAGGAGCTGCGGGAGTACATGGCCAAGCTGGGCGTGCGCACCATCGACGAGCTGGTGGGCCGCACCGACCTGCTCCATGTCAAGCCCAGTGCTGCCGGCAGCCGTGCCGCCAAGATGAATCTGGACTGCATCCTGCACAACCCGGCCATTACAAACAGCAACGTCCACTTTGTGCCTGCCGATACCTATGACTTCCACCTTGAGAACACCCTCGACATGAAGGTGCTGATGAAGAAGTTCAAGCTTGGCAGCAAGGCACCCCAGAGCGTCCGGCTGGAGGTCTCCAACACCGACCGCGCCCTGGGTGCCATCTTTGGCAGCGAAATCACCCGCAAGTACGGCAGCTCCCTGCCCGACGATGTCTACACCGCCGAGTGCATCGGCGCAGGCGGCCAGAGCTTTGGCGCGTTCATCCCCAAGGGCCTGACCCTCAGCCTGACCGGCGACTGCAACGACTATATGGGCAAGGGCCTGTCCGGCGGCAAGATCATCGTCCGCCCGCCCGAGGGCATCGGCTACAAGCCCGAGGAAAACATCATCACCGGCAATGTGGCCCTTTACGGTGCCACCAGCGGCAAGGCCTTCGTCTCCGGCGTGGCCGGTGAGCGCTTCTGCGTCCGCAACAGCGGCGCGACTGCCGTTGTCGAGGGCGTGGGCGACCACGGCTGTGAGTACATGACCGGCGGCACTGTCGTGGTTCTGGGCCAAACCGGCAAGAACTTCGCAGCCGGCATGACCGGCGGCGTGGCCTACGTTCTGGACGAGAACTGGGATTTCTACCAGCGGGTCAACAAGGAGACCGTGAGCCTGGAGCCTGTGGAGCACAAGTACGATGTTGCCGCCCTGAAGGAACTCATCCGTGAGCATGTGGAAGCCACCGGCTCCCCCCGCGGCAAGGAGATCCTGGACAACTTCAGCGAGTACCTGCCCAAGTTCAAGAAAGTCCTCCCCTACGATTACGACCGGATGCTCCGGATCATCGCTTCCATGGAGGAGCGCGGCCTGGACGGCGAACAGGCACAGATCGAAGCGTTCTACGCTGTGCAGAAGAAGAAGTAAGGAGGGCTGGATCATGGGCAAGATCACTGGATTTATGGATTACACGCGCAAGACCAGCACGGATGTCCCGCCGCTGGAGCGCATTGAAAATTTCAACGAGTTTCACGTCTGGCTCTCCCGCGAGGAGCAGCAGACCCAGGCCGCCCGCTGCATGGACTGCGGCGTGCCCTTCTGCCAGGCCGGCATGATGATCGGCGGCATGGCATCGGGCTGCCCGCTGAACAACCTGATCCCCGAGTGGAACGACCTGGTCTATCAGGGCAAGTGGGAGCTGGCACTCCACCGTCTGCGGGCCACCAACCGCTTCCCGGAGTTCACCAGCCGGGTCTGTCCCGCCCTGTGCGAGGCCGCCTGCACCTGCGGTGATGTGACCGGCAGCAGCGTGACCGTGCGCGAGAACGAGCACGCCATCGTGGAAACGGGCTACGCCAAGGGCTGGCTCCACGCCGCCCCGCCCCCGGCCCGCACCGGCAAGAGCGTGGCCGTCATCGGCAGCGGCCCGGCCGGTCTTTCGGTGGCCGAGTACCTGAACATCCGGGGCCATGCCGTCACCGTATTTGAGCGCGCCGACCGCGTGGGCGGCCTGCTGATGTACGGCATTCCCAACATGAAGCTGGACAAATCCGTCATCGAGCGCCGCATCAGGATCATGCAGGCCGAGGGCGTGGAGTTCCGCACCAGCATGGATGTGGGCGGTGCCGTGGATGCCGAGAGCATCCTGAACAGCTACGATGCCGTGGTGCTCTGCTGTGGTGCCAAAAAGGCCCGTGACCTGAACGTTCCGGGCCGGGATGCCAACGGCGTGCACTTTGCCGTGGATTACCTCACCAGCGTGACAAAGAGCCTGCTGGACAGCAAATTTGCCGACGGCAGGGCCATTGATGCCAAGGGCAAAAACGTTCTGGTCATCGGCGGCGGCGACACCGGCAACGACTGCCAGGGCACGGCCCTGCGGCAGGGCTGCACTGATCTGGTGGCGCTGGAAATGATGCCGCAGCCCCCCAAGGAGCGTGCCGCCAGCAACCCCTGGCCTGAGTGGCCCCGGGTGCTCAAGGTGGACTACGGCCAGACCGAGTGCATGGCAAAGTTCGGCAAGGACCCCCGTGTCTACCAGACCACGGTCAAAGAATTCCTCAAGGACGATGCAGGCAACCTGACCGCTGCCGTCATCTCCTACCTCAAACCCGAGCGTGACCCCGAGACCGGCCGCACCAACATGGTGCCCACCGGCGAGGAGTTCACCTACAACTGCGAGCTGGCCTTCATTGCCGCCGGTTTCGTGGGCTGTGAGAGCTATGTGGCCGATGCCTTCGGTGTCAGCCTGACCGGCCGCGGCTGTGTGGACACCGACCACTTCCGCACCAATGTGGACAAGGTGTTCGCCTGCGGCGATATGCGCCGGGGCCAGAGCCTTGTGGTATGGGGCATCCGCGAGGGCAGGGAAGTGGCCCGGGAGGTGGACACCTTCCTGATGGGCTACTCCAACCTGGAAACCGTCGAATAACAAAAAACGCCTGCATGGTATGGAACCAATTGGGTTCCGCCATGCAGGCTATTTTATGCTTCTATGCTTCTTCCAGCACCTTGCGGCACAGCTCCAGATATTCCTGCCGCACCGCTTCCGGCGCAAGAATTTTCACCCGTCCGGAAAAGCTGAACACCCAGGCGTAAAACGTGGGGGAAACCGCCACCTCTGCCGTCAGGGTAAAGCTGCCGTCCGACTGAGGCACCATCATGGCGTCGCTGCCGAACTTGTCCACGGCGCTGTTGATGAGCTCTATGGGGAATGACAGCCGCACCGATGTGGCCTCTCCGCTGAACATTCCAAACACCTGCCGGGAATAGGCCGCCATGTCCAGCTCCTTATACTGTTCCGGGCAGAGCCGCGGGGTGCCCGTCAACTGGATTTTTGCCATACGGTCCACCCGGTAGTGGGTCTTGCCGCGATTTTCCGTATGGGCCACCAGATAATAGTTCTCACTGTCCCAGCACAAGGCATAAGGGGAGG
>ERZ825137.5175-NODE-5175-length-12336-cov-2.910512_pt1 | contig 12336 bp, 10 predicted proteins | sample MGYA00519873_ERZ825137 | MGnify/ENA primary metagenome ERZ825137 (study PRJEB31778, sample SAMEA3449190) | human gut metagenome | biome: human gut; feature: human-associated habitat; material: faeces | place: United Kingdom | collected 2010/2012 ... | reverse complement strand
CATGTCGCGCGGGTGGATGTATACAAGGTTGTACGGCGATTCCCCCATCCATTTTTTCATTATCGAATACGGCGTAATTCGGAAATATCCCCCTCCCGAATATATTATGTTTTTCCCGAATAACTTCTTTGCCGAAACGGGAAATTCCTTAACGGTTCCGGAATGGGATTTTATCTTGAAGGGCGAAAAGGGCGCCCCAGAGATTCCCCCGTGCGCATGCGTCCCCGGAAATACGGAAGCGTCATACATAATTCCCTCTTCGGCGAGTGTGTCAAAAGCCCACATTTCGGAAGCGCGAATGGAAAACCCCGGCGCCCTGAATGATACAACCTTTTTTCCCGAAATGTCTTCAAGGCGTTTTATTTCGTTGCGCACATCGTCCCGAAAGTCTTCCGGACTCTGCGCCCATACGGGCTTGTGGTTTCCCGTGTGGGAGCCTATTTCGTATTTTCGGGATATCTTTTTTACAATATCGGGGTATCTTTTGGCAATCCACCCCACAATAAAAAAAGTGGCCTTTGAACCGGAATCTTCAAGCGCGTTTAAGATTCTGTCCGTATTCCCGTAAATGCGCGTCTCGAATTTATCCCATTTTTCGGCGTCTTCGGTTTCGGCAGTTTCAAGTATATGAAACCATTCTTCTATATCAAATGTCAAAATATTCATGCTACCTGACATCGTAATTGGACAGGCCGAAATCCCATTCGGCCATATTTGAAATATTTTCGGGAAGTTCCGATTCCGAGAGGCGGTCAAATACAAGCGGAAGTCGCTTCGGCTCGAATTTGCGGGGGAGCCTTATCATTGCGCATTGGCGGAACGGCATTTTCCCGACATGTATTATTATATCCGGATTTTTTGCCATTATATCCCGCAGTGCCGCGCACAGCGCGCGTCCGGTTCTGCGGGAATTCTCCGTAAAATACATAATGTAGGCCGCGGAAACCCCGTTTTCGTCGCATATCCTATAACAATATTCGCAGCCGTCGGACGAGGCGCGCGCATATATGTCCGGAGGGAAACGCCTCTCCAGATATTCTTTGTCTGTTTCTATGGAGAATCGGTAGCTTCTTGTATGTTTGTATCCCCGCGGAGCGAAAAACGTTTTGGAAAGAAACAGGGCTGCTGAGGATAGAATTGCGGAAAAAGGATTTAAGAATTTAAACCTTTTCAGAATATTGCCGAGTCTGACGGGAATTACCCAGTAGTTTATATCGCCGATGTCCGCCATTTTCACAATGTTTTTCCAATATGGATAAGCCATGGCGTTCGGCACCGCCAGGACGATGGCGCATCCGCATTCTTTCAGTTTCCCCGCCAGGCGTCTGTACATTTTCATCAGCGTCATAGGGTTTGTCCTGTATTTTTGCGCTATGAAAACGTCGACGAGCAGGGCGGCGTTATCGATGATTCTTGTAGTTTCCGTATGTTCCTGCTCGCCGAAAAACGAAGCGGACGCAAAAGTTTTGCTTTGTTATGCGGGCGATAGCAACGACGAATTCGGCGGCGGCGTATATGCTGCCGCCAAAGACGAGGCAAAATGCGGATTCAAAACGCTTGAACTCGGAAAAAACGCAGATAATTATCGCCGTGCGGTGGAGGAAGAAATAGCAAAGGGTGGAATCGAAACGGTTGCCATCGTGGGGAGAGACGCATATAACGGGTTGTCCGGTTATGTGAAAAGTTTCAAAGGAATGAATTTTATCGTTTTGGACGCGGCTCTTCGCGACGTGAGAGACAACGTTTGCGCGTTGGAATTTCAACCCGAGGAATACGGATATCTCGGCGGACGGGCGATTGCGGAAAGCGGCGCAAAAAAAGCGGGATATGTTTCCGTATATGAAAACGGTTTCGATAATCGTGTGTTGTACGGCTTTTTGCAAGGTGTCGGCAACGCTTCGGTAAGCGTAAAGTACATCGAAGAGCAAACGAACGTGGTAAAAGCCGAAGATTATGCTTCTTCGGCATATCAGAACGGAGTAACGGCGATTTTCGATACAAGCGGGCGGAGCGCGCTCGGCAGTATGGACGCGGCAAAGAAAAACGGCGGAACGATATATTTCGGCGGTGTAAATCTTAAAAAAGCGGCGAAAGAATCAAAAGACGACGCCACGTTGGAAACGGTTCGCGGCGGAATCGAAAAAAACTACGTCGAGGCGATGAATACGATACGCGATATGGCGAAAAACGGATTCGAAACCGGAACGACGAAATATCTTTCGGCAAAAGACGATGCTTTCATTTGCGACTTGTCCGCAGAAAACGTCAAGTATTTATCGGATAATCCGCAGGATTTCGAGCGGTTAAGCGATGAAAAAATCGCTAAGGACGACTCGGCATACACGCCGAAACATTCCGTAGACAGCGCGTATCACGAAGCCGTACCGTCCTGCGCCGATACCAACGACTGGAAATATCACCCGAGGGCGGGTTCCGGTAACGGCAACAAACCGCTCGGCTGGAAGGGCGTGGGAATCTGGTCTACGATATATCTTCAGAACGGACAAAATCCCGTTTCCAATACGGGTATCGAATTTCAGAACATGAAAATATGGGCGTATACGAAATCTTCCGGTTGGGTTTTGCTTGAACATGCCAATCCGAAAGGATCGTTTTACGATGAAAACTTCGGAAACGACGCGCATAAAAACTTTCTGTCAAACAGTATCAATTATGCCGAAGAAAAACGCACCAGGATCAAACTCGATTATGCTACGCTCGGTTATAACTATCACCCGTTCGGAAGTCAGATCGATCTGGTTGAGATGGGACTTCTTAACGCGGACGGCAGCGTAAAAAACAACGAAACGTTGTATATTTTGTCTGAGATGGATATAAGACTGTGCGTATGGGACGCGTCGCAACCTTCCGATATCGACGAAGCGAAATACGTAGCGAATATCGGAGCGGACTGGTGGCGTGAAAAGGGTTTGCAGTGGACGCCCGACTGGAACAGCAATAAAGACGTTTGCGTCGGACAATTCCGCACAATCACGCAGGACTGGAAACGTTTGTACATGACGAACGTTCCGTCTGCAATCTATGAGGAAATCTTTAAAGATTTTCCGTTTAATCAATGAGGCCTTAATAAAATCTATATATCAGGAGGAAAACCAAGATGAACAAAAAAGGCAAATTTTTAGCGCTTGCACTGACGCTCGCGCTGTCGGTAACGTCGGTCTTTGCTGTCGGATGCAGAGGACGCAAGAAGATTCCGGGAACTTCTTCATCGATCACGCTCGATAAAGAGAACCTTAGCCTGGATGCGGGCAGAAGCGAAAAACTTTCGGCAAGCAGTGCCGAAGTGGACTGGAAAACAAGTGATCCGGGCGTGGCTACCGTAGACGAAAACGGTAACGTAACTGGTGTAAACGAAGGTACGTGCAAGATAACCGCGTCTACGAAAGACGGGAAATTTGAAAGCGAATGCGTCGTTGTGGTTTCCGGTTATCGTCTCAGCAAAAACGTCGTATCGGGAATCAATAAAATCGAGAACAACACTTATAACGGAGAAATCAATTACGTTGTGAACGGAAGTAACGACGATGCGTTTGTGGTATCTTACGACAGAAGCAAAATGACGAACGCCTGGACAAGCCTTGTCCTTTGGTATGACGCGACCATGGAGGCAACGAGCTTCGAGCTCGATTTCGAAGTGACAAAGGGAAGTTTGCCCGTCATGCAGTTTGAATTCGGCGGCGAGAGCAGCTTCAAACAGTATCAGCGTTATGCCGTTCAACCGGGGAAAAACTCGGTTCGTCTGAATACCACCGATGTGGATCTCGACGGTGATGGAAGCTGGAAAGCCGTATACCTCGAATTGAATAATCCTTGTCCGTTGGAAGGCACGACCGACAAAACGAAAGGTGAAACCGAAATTAAGTTCACTAAGATCGCCATGGTAGCCGGTGAAAAACAGGCTCCCGAAGCGCCGGGTTATGCCGAAGTGAAAGAAGGCGTCGTTTATTGGGAACGTGTTTTCGCGGCTTCGGAATACGAACTGGAAGTAGACGGAAGCGCGATTACCGACCTTATGCAACGCACGCGTCCTTCGGGCGACGCTCCGATGATATGCCGCGCGTATAAACCCACGGAAGAAAAAGCGTTTGCCGTAGGTAAGCATAACGCAAAGATTCGCAGCAAAAACAGCGCGGGCGTTTCCGAATGGAAGGAGTTTACGTTCACCGTTGCGGCAAGTTCGCAGGAAGAAGCGGAAACCTTCCGCGGGATAACGGGACATGGCAATAACCAATGGAATACCACGAAAGATTTTTATACCGCAACGATAAATGCGGACAAATCCGTAAAAATCGGATTTACCGCCGCGGCTACCGATGAGTGGAGTACGTATCTCTTTAACTTCGATACCGCTACCATAGAAGCAACCAAGTTGCACATTAAGGTGCGCCTTGTCAGCGGAAATCTTGAAAAAGTACGTTTCCAGGTAGACGGAGCGTCCGGAACGGTTTACGGAGAGGATCTCGTGTTTGACAGTGACGGGGTAGCCGAATTGACGGTAGACGTCGAAAGCGCAAAACTTGCCGCTTCCTACGGTTCGGTTATGCTTTTCCTGAATAAATACGCTACTGCGGGAAAAACGTTCGAAATCGAAATCACAGACGTTTCGCTTTTCTGAAAGAATTGATGACGGCGGCGGGCTTAACGATATGCTAAGTCCGCCGTTTTTCGGGAGATACTATGACGGTTCGTGAATATATTCGCAATAGTTGGGAAAAAAGTTTAAGAAAAAAAGGACACCGTGCCGACGGAATTCCGTTGCCGTATCCTTATAATTCGCCTTGTGCGGAAGGAATTTTCGACGAGTTTTATTATTGGGATACTTGTTTTATCAATAAAGGGCTGATAGCCGACGGAAAAATCGAAGACGCGCTCCGTAATGCTCTCGATATGGCGTTCTTGATACAAAAGTACGGGTATATGCCCAACGCCGCGGTGACGGGTATGCTCAATCGCACGCAGCCGCCCGTTTTCGGCATTATGGTCTGCGATCTGCTTCCGTTTATCGACGGCGAAAACGCCGCGATTCTTTTGTCCGCTATGGAACGAGAATACGATTACTGGATGAAAGAACGCGTATTACCCGGCGGATTGAATCATTACGGCAATTCCGCAGACGCAAAGACAAAAATATTTATGGCTGACGAAGCCGAAGTCAGATTGAAACGTAAATTCGAAAACGCCGACAGAGAAACGATAGGAAATAATATTCTTGCCGAATGCGAATCGGGGTGGGATTTTTCACCGAGATTCGATTTCCGTTGCAGCGAATTTGCCGCCGTCGATCTTAACAGCTTGTTATACCGTTACGAAACGACGCTTGCGAAATTCGGCGAAAAGGAAAAACGTTCCGGGTATATCGCCGCATCCGAAAAACGGAAAGAAATGATGTATCGTTTTTGTTTCGACGGGCAAAAACTTACCGACGCCGTTCCCGGAGGACAATTCGGTTGCGTTACGTCCGTTGCCGACATGCTTCCGTTCTGGGCGGGGATAAGTAACGATAAAGACGTTTTATTGCGCATTCTGAAAAAATTGGAATATCCTTACGGTATTGCGGCATGCGAAAAAACGGATGAGGATTTTGCAGGGCAATGGGGATATCCGAATATGTGGGCTCCTCTTGTATGGTTTGCGTTTTACGCGCTTAAAGCGGTCGGCGCGCATGAGGAAGCCGTGAGGATAGGAAAGAAATATCTTTTGACCGTGGAAGATTGTTTTGCAAATACGGGAAAGCTGTGGGAAAAATACGACGCGGTAAAGGGCGGAAAAGCCACGGCGAACGAGTATACGGAAACGGAAATGTTAGGCTGGACGGCGGGAGTTTATAACGATATTTATGAAGAAATCAATCAATGAAAAAATAATTGCCGTAACGGGGCGGGATAATTGGTCTACGGCGGAAGCATGCGGACTTCCGTCGCTCAGAGTTTCCGACGGCCCTCACGGGTTGCGTTTTGTAACCGAAGAGAAAGACGGCGAGCAGATCGCCGCGGAATCGGTTTGCTATCCTACTTTTTCCGCGCTCGGCAATTCTTTCGACGAGTCGCTTGTATACGCCGTAGGGCAGGCTATCGCCGAAGATTGCATAAAACATGACGTTGCAATCATTTTAGGCCCCGGCGTGAATCTTAAACGCACGCCGCTTTGCGGACGAAATTTCGAATATTTTTCCGAGGACGGAGTTCTTGCGGGAAAACTTGCCGCCGCCTATATCGAAGGCGTTCAAAGCAAAGGGGTAGGTACGTCGCTGAAACATTTCGCCGCAAACAATCGCGAATACGATCGTTTTTTTCAGAGCAGCGAAATGGACGAGAGAACTTTGCGCGAAACGTATTGCCGCGCGTTTGAAATCGCGTTGAATGCGAAGCCCTGGACGGTGATGTGCAGTTATAATCCCGTAAACGGCGTTTACGCTTCCGAAAACAAGCACCTTTTAAACGATATTCTTCGCAAAGAATTCGGTTTTGACGGGGTTGTCGTTTCCGATTGGGGCGCGGTAAAACATCGCGCGAAGTCGCTTAAAGCGGGCATCGATCTTGCGATGCCGTATAGCGCCGATTACGGGAAACAACTTGCCGATTGGTATGAAAAAGGATTGATCGACGAAGGAGACCTCGACAGAAGCGTCGGAAGACTTCGCGAACTTGCGGAAAAATATCGTTCTGCGGTTTCCCGGAGAAGAGTTACGATGACGGAGGAACAAAAGCATGAACTTGCGGTTCGCGCCGCCGAGGAAAGCGCCGTACTTCTGAAAAACGACGACGATATCCTGCCCGTATGCAAGGATAAGAAAATCGCCGTGATCGGCGGTTTTGCAGAAAATCCCGAATTTCAGGGCGGCGGATCGTCAAGGGTAAACGCCAAGGTCTCTCAATCGTTATGCGATTGTCTGAAAAATCTCGGTTTTAACGTGGATTTTGCCTTAGGCTATATGATCAGATATAACATTCTCACGCCTTTCGGAATACGTTACGCCGTGGAAACGGCGGCAAAAAACGATTGCGCCGTGGTGTGCGTAGGGAATACGTGGCTTACGGAGAAAGAGGAAACCGATCGTTTTTCGTTGAAACTGAATTCTGCGGCGGAAGATCTTATTCTCGACGTCGCGCAGGTTAATCCGAACGTGATTGTGGTTATTTACGCAGGTTCCGCCGTCGACGTTTCCGCGTTCGAAGGAAAGGTAAAAGCAATACTTTATATGGGGTATTGCGGCGAGGGCGCAAACGAAGCGGCGGCCGATCTGATTTCGGGGAGGGTTTCGCCGTGCGGAAAACTTGCCGAAACTTTCCCGAAAAGCCTTGAAGATACGGCTACGGCGGATCGGCGCGGCAACGGCTATTCAGAAAGATATCCGGAGGGTGTTCTCGTCGGATATAAGTATTACGAATATAGCGGGATTGCGCCTGCCTATCCGTTCGGCTACGGCCTGTCGTATACGGCGTTTCAATACGGAGATTTGAACGTGAAAAAACTCGGCGAGACTGATTATTACGTCTCTTTTTCCGTAAAAAACGTCGGTCGGCATGTGGCTTCGGAAATCGTGCAGGTATATATTGCCGACGACGCGAGTATGGTAACGCGTCCGAGAAAAGAACTCGTCGCTTTCGGGAAAAAACGTCTCGAAGTCGGCGAAACGTGTACGTTCGGGTTCAATCTTACCGAAAGAGATTTTGCCTATTTCAGCCCCGTTTTAAATGAATTTTATGTGGAAAACGGAACTTTTACGATATTGATCGGCGCAAGCAGCGCGGATATCAGGTTACAGGAAAAAGTGGAAATAAAATTGCCTGACGAGAAGCAGTTTTCACAGTATTGAGGAAGAATATGAAACTAACAATCGATTATCTCGAAGAAGAACGTTTTTTCGGCGGAACGGTCAACGACGGCATTTTTATGCCGTATTCCGCAGGATTTTCGCGCGACCTGCGCGTGTGGCACGCAGGAAATCAGGCGTCCTCGTTTTTATTGTCGGACAGAGGAAGAACGATATATTCGGATAAACCTTTTAAATATGAGTTCTTTTCCGACCATATGGAAGTCGAAGGGGAGGATATCTTTGTGGAACGCAACGGCGACACGCTGAAAAGCGCATACACGTCGATGTGTAAAAAATTCGCTCCTGCGGGGAAGAATACGATTCCTCCCGAGATCATGTTTTCGAGTCCGCAATATAATACGTGGATAGAAATGGAATGGGATTGCACGCAGGATAAAGTGCTTGAATATGCCGATCGGATACTTTCACACGGTTATCCGGCAGGAGTTTTAATGATCGACGATTGCTGGTGTCGGGCATACGGAGACTGGAATTTCAACGCCGCGTCCTTTCCCGATCCGAAAGCAATGATTGATAAATTGCATCGATCGGGTTTTAAGGTCATGCTGTGGTGTTGCCCGTTCGTCAGCCCCGACACGGCTGTTTTCCGCGAACTGGAAAAACTCGGCGCGCTCGTAAAAAAATCGGACGGAACAACCGCGATTTCTCATTGGTGGAACGGATACAGCGCGGTGCTTGACCTGACGAATCCGACGGCAACGGCGTGGTTTGAAAAGCAAGCTTCCGCTTTGATGGACAATTTCGGTATAGACGGTTTTAAATTCGACGCCGCAGACCCCGAATATTATGACGACGATTTTGTGTTTTCCGATGGTTCGGAGCGTTCGACGCAGGCGAAAATATGGGCAGAAATCGGCGCGAAATATTCGTTTAACGAATTGCGCGCCGGGTTTAACGCGGGGTGGCTTCCCGTTGTCAATCGTCTTCGGGATAAAAATCATTCCTGGGATAACGACGGGTTGAACACTTTGATTCCAGACGGGATCGCGATGGGTTTATGCGGTTATCAATATCTTTGCCCCGATATGATCGGCGGCGGAATGGTTCCGGATTTTCATCGCGACGGATTTGTTTTCGACGAAGAATTGTTCGTGCGTTATTGTCAGGTGGCGGCAATGTTCCCCATGATGCAGTTTTCGCGTGCGCCGTGGAAAGTTTTATCCGAAAACAATCAGAAAATTTGTCTCGATGCGGTCGGGTTGCACAGCGATCTTGCGGAGTATATCATACAGACGGCAAAGCGTTGCGCCGCTTCCGGCGAGCCTATGATAAGAAATCTCGAATATGCTTATCCTCATAGCGGTTATGCTACGGTGAACGACGAATTTTTGCTTGGTGAAGATATTCTTGTCGCTCCGCAGTTGAAAAAAGGCATGAGTACGAGGCAGGTGGTTATTCCCGACGGAATATGGGAAGACGCGGCGGGAAAAAAATACCGTAAAGGCATCTATTCGATCGATACGCCGATAACGGTAATTCCCGTATTCAAAAGAATCGGCAAATAAAGTTAAGCGCAGACAGAAATACGCACGGTTTTTAATGAAAAATCGCTGAAAACTTGCCTGAAAACGATATTGCAATAGTTGATTATCGCAATAGCGAGGAACGTATTTGGCTTGCCAAATACCGACTTAATAAGTCGCCTCGTTAGGGAAAAGATTTCCCTAAGACCCTTTTGAAAATAACGAACGAAAAACATAAAATCAGTTTGCAAAACGGAGAATTTTTCAGGAATATAATAAAAAGCAATTAAATGGAATGATTGACCATCATAGGACAAAAAAGTTGTCAGATACGGTTAAAGTCGTTGAAGCGTAAAATGTTTCGGCGGCTTTTTTATACCCGAAAATCAGAACGAGGAGGAGCAATAATGGAATATTACAATTTTTATCGCCCGCCGTAAAACGGAATTTATATAACTAATTAAAAAACTACGGGAGGTAACGTTATAGAAAACAGAACGAGGCCGTTCGCCTACACGTTTAGGGCGAACGAAAACGAGAAGAATTTAATCGACAAGGCAATATCCGCAAGCGGACTTACAATGCGCGAATTCGTTATTCGGGCTATCATAAACAAACCCGTTATCGTAATAGATCGCGGCGGCGAGATACTCGCGGAATTGAAGCGGCATGGAAACAATCTGAATCAGGCTGTGAGGAACAATTATTACGGGTTAAATACAGAGCGCGAAATAAAAAGTTGTATCGCCGACCTGAAGGAATTATACCGTAAAATTTCAGTTGCCGCAGGCGGTGCGTGATGCCTCTTTTCAAATGCAGCGCGAGCAAGGCAAGACCGAAAAACGGAATAGGATACATAACCGAACCGAAGAAAGCGGCGATTGTGTCGGTGAAAAATTTATTCGAGGACGAAGATTACGCAAAACAGTTTGAAGAAACGGCGAAAAGGTTCGGTAAGGGCGAGAAGTTCGACGAAAGGAAATACTATCATTTCAAATTGTCTTGCGCACGGAAAGATAACGTAACACCGCGCCTGGCGCACGACTTTGCCGAAGAGGTTGCGGAAGTGTTTTTTAAGAATTACGAATGCGTGATCGCAACGCACACGGATACCGAAACGGTTCATAGCCATATTATCGTAAACGCGGTTGATCCGATTACGGGGAAAAAGTTGCAATTCGGTAAAGCGGAATATGCCGCAATGAAAGACGAAGTCAATCGAATCGGAAAAGAACACGGTTACACCGAAACGGATTTCCGCAAGCGAAGCAAGAACAGCCGCACGCCCATTGAAAAGAAAATTATATTAAAAGGCGGGACAAGCTGGAAAGAAGAATTGCGCGAGGTAATCGCCGAGGGAATCAAAAATTCAAAAACGTCGGAAGAATTCAAAGAATACTTGGATAAGTGCTACGGCGTAAAAATCATGCGGGACGGAAAGGATTATTCCTACCTGCACCCCGAAAAACAAAAACCTGTCCGAGGGGCGAAACTCGGAGAAAATTATACAAAAACGGAGGTAATCAAAAGAATTGGAGAACAGAATTACAGGCAGAAGTCCGGAGCGTATATCGGACGAAGAAGTGGATTTGAGGAAAAATCCGTCGGCAATCGAACTGTGCGAAGAGGTAAAACGGTTGACGGCGGAAACGCGGGAAGCATTATTAGAGCAAGCCTTAGCGGTATCGAACGAGAAATGCAACGCCTTAATTTTGCGGCTGAATGCGCGGGTGGAGGACTTGACGCAGCAAGTGAGGAGCGTAGAATGGACGAACGACGCGCTCGTGACGAGGCTGAAAGAAGACGTAGAGCAGCTGACGAAAGATATGAAAGAGGACAATCGGAACTTGTTGTCGAGCCTGCGGATAACGCTTCAAAGGATAACGGAAACGGTAACGGAAATACAGCGGCAAGTAAGTACAACTATGGCAAAGGCGACTGACGAGGCGACGGCGTTATTAAAAGAGAGAATCGCGCTTGCCGCGGACGACGCTTCCGAAGTAATCGATGCGCACACGAAAGAACTTACGAAAAAGGTGCAAAGTCTCGAAAAAGAGGTGGATAAAGCGAAAGAAGAAATCTATTACGAGCGAGGCTTTCGGAAATTCTTTTTCTGGCTGACGCCGGTATTATTGATTGCGCAGGGAATCTTGACTGCAATTTTACTGTTGAGATAAAAACGAACAATCCGACGATTGAAAGTGATGTTGCTTTCAATCGCCGGAGCCGACGCACAAAGGGGCAATACGGTATATAGAGTTAGCCGGAATGATATTGCGGAGTAAGTAATAAAGGGTGTAACGGCGAAAAGCAGAAGGGGTTTTACAGGATAAGGGTAGAACGGAAAAGACAACAAATAAGAAATTAAGAGAGGAAAAGTGGCGAGAAATAAGAAGGAAGTAAACGATATCGGATACTTGTCCGCACCGAAAACGAGTGTAAAGATGAGTATCAAAGGGGCAGATTATTTGGTGGAGAGTTATTTTATCGGAAAGAAGAATATACACGATACGCTAATCGTTTTAGCGGAAAGGGAGGCATACGATGAAATGTTGAAATCAAGAAAAATAAAAGGAGTGTGCGAGGTATGAACAGCTTGAGTTATTACGAAAAATATGGTAAAATAAAGGCAAGTGAAAAAATTGCTTCGGTTCGGGAGGTAAAACATGGAACCTAAGCGGAATAAAAATTACATAGCAGGAATTTATCTGAGGTTAAGTCGCGACGACGAACGGGCAGGAGAATCGCTTTCTATCGAGAATCAGAAAATACTCGTAACGAAATACGTAAAAGAAAAAGGCTGGGAGATAAAAGACGTATACGTTGACGACGGCTATTCGGGTACGAATTTCGAGCGTCCAGGAGTGAAACGCTTACTCGACGACGCGAAAGCGGGAGAAATCAATACGATCGTAGTAAAGGATTTATCCCGTTTCGGCAGAAATTATATTCTTGTCGGTCAGTATATCGATTATGTGTTTCCGTCGTTCGGAATACGATTTATCGCGATAGAGG
>ERZ825137.5168-NODE-5168-length-12343-cov-3.091471_pt1 | contig 12343 bp, 7 predicted proteins | sample MGYA00519873_ERZ825137 | MGnify/ENA primary metagenome ERZ825137 (study PRJEB31778, sample SAMEA3449190) | human gut metagenome | biome: human gut; feature: human-associated habitat; material: faeces | place: United Kingdom | collected 2010/2012 ... | reverse complement strand
GTAACTTTCGATCTTCTTGGAGAAGATTTCGATCTTGCCCGATTCGGTACCAAGCGGATTGACGATCGGGTTGCGGCGGAAGTCGCCCAGATAGTTGTAGCGGCGAGCATCCTGATCGACCGGGAAGAGCACGTAGCCGCGAGCCCAGAATTCCTCAAACGAGGGCATTTCCAGACCATTGACGCGAGCTTCCTTAGCCGCGTTTTCATAGAAGCGGCGTATCCAGCCCATTTCGTCCAAGCCTTCGGTGAACTCTTTTTCAAAGCCCATCTTCTTGGAGAGTTCGCGATAGATCCAGAAGTCGGAATGCGATTCGTACTGGGGTTCAATCGCCTGCTGCATCGCCACGTAGCCCAAGTTGGAGTACGAGCCAATAGAGGTGATATCAACACGTTCAAGCGACGTGCAAGCAGGCAGAACGATGTCGGCAAAGCGGGCAGAAGCCGTCCACACCGTATCACACACGATTGTGGTTTCGGGACGCTTCCAGGCCTTGATCAGACCGTTGGTGTCTTCCTGCTGGGCAAACGGATTGCCACCCGACCAGAAGACCAAACGGATGTCCGGATAAGTAATCTTCTTGCCGTTGTAGTCGATCGTCTTGCCAGGGTTGAGGAAGCAGTCGGTAAAGCGAGCCAAAGGAATGGTCGCCAAGGATTCGCCGACCCAGGAGAGACCTTCGCTGCCGCCCTTCGGATTGGCGGAAATGCCGCCCAAAGCGGGAGCCATCGATGTGGCCGCGCCGCCGTTGGAGTAGTGATAACTGAAGCCGAAGCCGCCGCCGGGCTGTCCGATGTGGCCGCACATGGCAGCAAGCACCACCATCATCCAATGCACCTGCTCGCCGTGTTGAGCGCGCTGAATACCCCAGCCGCCCATCAGCATGGAGCGCTTTTCACGCATCAGGTGAGCCAGACGCTTGATGGCATCGGCCTTCACACCACAGATCTTCTCAGCCCAGGCCGGGGTCTTCGCCACACCGTCGGCTTTGCCAAGCACATAAGCGATGAACTTGTCGTAACCCACCGTGTACTTGCGGATGAATTCGCGATCCACCTTGCCGGATGTTTCGAGTTCGTGCGCCATGGCGATCATCATGGCCACGTCAGTACCGGGCTTCGGAGCGATCCATTCGCAGTTCTTGCCGAAGTATTCGGCTGCATCGGGCTTGAGCGGATTGATGGCAATCACCGGCACGCCAGCTTTCTTCACCATTTCCATGCCTTCGGCATTTTCGTGAATAGTCGTCGCCCAGTCGATATCGTTGGTAACCGTCGGATCGGCACCCCACATCACGAGAAGCTCGCATTTCTCAGCAAGCACTTCCCAGGCCGTCTGCTGTTCGTAGACACCGTTGGAACCGATCACATAGGGAAGGATCACCTGTGCACAACCCGTTGAGTAGTCGCCGTAGTGGCCGGTAAAACCGCCATTGAGGTTGAGCACGCGCTGCATCAGGTTGCGGGCAGAACCAAGATTACCGGCACTCATCCAGCCGTAGCTGCCGCCGTAAATCGACACGGGGCCATACTTTTCACGAACGCGCTTGAGTTCCGAAGCAACGAGCTCCAGAGCCTTGTCCCAGGTGACACGAACGAAGGGTTCAGAACCACGGCCTTTGCCGCCGGCTTTGTAGCCCTTTTCCAGATAGCTCTTGCGAACCATCGGGTAGCGGATGCGGGCAGCGTTGTACGGCTGCTGTGCGATTGCCTGCAACTGCAGCGACGGTGCCTTATCGAATTCGACCGGATCCAAGCGTTCGATCTTGCCGCCCTTGACATGAACGCGGTACACACCCCAATGCGATGCATTCATCACTTCGGCGTCATTCAGAACGGACTTGCCGAGTTCAAACGTGCGGGAAAGCTTGAGTTCGTTTTGGCCCTTCAAAACGGGACCGGCCACTACGCCGCCCTTGTACTTTTTGACGGCAGTCTTGGCTGCTTCTTTGGCTGAAGGCGCAGCGCCTGCGGCAGGAACGGCGGCAGCCACGGTGGCTGCGCCGGCTACTTTGAATAAATCACGACGGTTGAGCATTTGTCTTCTCATCCTTGATTATTTTCCCCTGGGTCGTTTCATTCGCGCGCTGTCGCACGAGGACATCGGGGATTTCAATGTTGAACGGTGCCTGATGGTGTTCTGCTAGTTTGTTTATTTCTTGGCGTGGGCCTGCAGATACTTAAACATCACGGCATTGGCGCCGGCACGCGTGTGGCCCGTACGACCGCCTTTGGCGGGCAGCACACTAGCCCACTGGTTGGCCGTGAAGTGATCGGCCTTGGGAGCGGCATGGCACATGGAGCAAGCTTCGGCATGACGAGCTTTACCTTGCTGCCAGAGCTTGTTGAGATTGTTCGTGAGTTTGGCGCTCTGCACCCAACCTTCTGCGGTGGCCTTCACCCACTTATTTTCCTGAACGACCTTTTCGCCAGCCTTAGGATTAGTCTTGACGGCACTTTCTTCGTCAAAGGAGCCATACTCAATGCGAACGCCGGGTTCGGCAAAGATCATGGAAGGATATTCGGCAAGCGTCCACCCGGAAATGCGAACGTAAGACAGACTGCCTTGTTTTTTCAGAACCGTCACGGGAACAGCGGCACCGATCTTTCCAAGGTAACTTCCCTTAGTCGTCTTATTGAAGTCCAGCACACCCGTCGTATAGAGCGTGGCAGACGAAGCTGTACCGACCATGGCCAGAAGGGCTGCGGCTGTCATCAACTTTTTGATCATCTCAGCTCTCTCCTCTTTATAGATTGCTTATCGATTCCGCCGCTTCTCCGGGCGACGGGAAACGTACTTTTGCAATCTAGCACGTCCCGCGTCGGAAGCAGATCCTGAAACATTAGAGTTATCTCTCGATAAGAGCAAGAAGAATAACGAATAGCAGATAGTCTCTGGTTTTAATGCGTTCTTTTAGGAAGTTACAAACAAAAAGGCTCCTTTCCGTCAGAAACTTGAGTTTCTCGGAAAGGAGCCCTTGTCGCGCGGCAGGCGTGGGGAGTCAAGAGACTCCCTTGATTACGGCTTACTCATCCTTCTTACCTTCGGAGTCGCCTTCATCCCGACGGGTGAAGAGTTCTTCCGCAGCACGACGGGCAGCCGACAGACCCTGAGAGTTTGCAGAAGCTTCGCTGTCGAAAGCGAATTCTTCGCGGATCTTCTCGGCTTCGGCCTTGGTGTCCATACCTTCGAAGAATTCTTCTGCAGCCAGACGTGCGTCGGACGGTTCCTGCGCCTGAGCCAGACGCTGTTCCATCACTTCCTTCTCGCGGCGAGCCTTGTGGTAGGCAAGGCCGGTACCGGCAGGAATCAGGCGACCGACAATGACGTTTTCCTTCAGGCCGCGCAAATCGTCGCGCTTGCCCATGATGGCAGCCTCGGTGAGCACGCGAGTGGTTTCCTGGAAGGAAGCCGCCGAGATGAAGGAGTCGGTCGACAACGAAGCCTTCGTGATACCGAGCAGCACGTTCTGGTACGTAGCGGGCGTGCCGCCGTTGGCCTTGACGCGATCATTTTCGTCGAGCATTTCGCTGCGTTCGACCTGTTCGCCCGGGATGAAGTGCGTATCGCCCGCATCCACAATCTGCACACGGCGAAGCATCTGACGAACAATCACTTCGATGTGCTTGTCGTTGATCTTCACACCCTGCAGACGGTACACATCCTGAACTTCGTCCACGATGTAACGAGCCAAAGCTTCGATACCGAGCAGACGCAGGATGTCGTGCGGATCGGCCGGACCTTCAACGATTTCTTCACCGCGCTGAACCATCTGGCCGTCGTGCACGAGAATCTGCTTGTCCTTGGAGATCAGGCATTCGTGCTCGTTGCCGTTCAGATCGGTAATGATCAGCCGCTGCTTGCCCTTGGTTTCCTTACCGAACGTGACGGTACCGGTTTCCTCGGCGAGCATACCGGCATCCTTCGGGCTGCGGGCTTCAAAGAGCTCGGCCACACGCGGCAGACCACCCGTAATGTCGCGGGTCTTCTGGCTTTCGCGCGGGATACGGGCAAGAATCTCACCTTCGTGGATCTTCTGACCGTCGCGCACCACAATAATGGCGTTGACGGGCAACTGAATCGTCACAGTGTGATCCGTACCCGGAATCTTGACGTCGTTGCCGTCTTCGTCAACGAGGTGCACCACCGGACGCATTACGTTGGCGGCAGTCGTCTTCGTACCCTTGCTCTTGGAACCGGCGGCGGTGCGCTTCGGGTCGATGACGACCATCGAGCTCAAGCCCGTGACTTCGTCGACCTGATTCATCACGGTCACATTCTCGACCACATTTTCGAAGCGAACGGTACCGGCGTATTCGGATACGATCGGCAAGGTCATCGGATCAAACGTCGCGAGCTGCTGACCTGCTTTGACTTCGCTGCCGAGGCTGCACAGAAGCGTGGCGCCGTAGGGAACCTTATGGCGTTCGCGTTCACGGCCGGACTGAGCGTCGTTGATAACGATTTCACCGGAACGAGAAATCACGACGAGTTCGCCGTTGCCGTTGGTCACATAACGCATGGCATCCGTGAAGGCCACCAAACCGGAGTTCTTGGCTTCCACGCTGCTTGCCACGGCGGCACGCGAAGCGGCACCACCGATGTGGAACGTACGCATGGTGAGCTGAGTACCCGGTTCACCGATGGACTGAGCGGCGATCACACCGACAGCTTCGCCGGCGTTGACCAGCGTACCGCGACCGAGATCGCGGCCGTAGCACTTGGCGCACAGGCCGTAGCGGGTTTCGCAAGTCAGCGGCGTACGCACCTTGACCATATCAATGCCTTCGGCATCGATCTTGTCGCAGATCTTTTCGTCGATGAGCGTACCGCGAGCCACAACCACATTGTGCTGCATGTCGAAGACGTCTTCAGCGGTCACGCGGCCAAGGATTCGGTCACGCTAGGCCTGAATGACTTCACCACCAAATCCTGCGTCACGTCAACGAGACGACGTGTCAGATAACCGGAGTTAGCGGTCTTCAGAGCCGTATCGGCCAGACCCTTACGAGCACCGTGAGTCGACACGAAGTACTGCAGAACGTTCAGACCTTCGCGGAAGTTCGCGGTAATAGGTGTCTCGATAATCGAGCCATCTGGCTTGGCCATCAGACCACGCATACCGGCCAGCTGACGAATCTGAGCTGCCGAACCACGAGCACCCGAGTCCGCCATCATGTAGATCGCGTTGAAGGACTCCTGGTCCACTTCGTTGCCGTGACGGTCAATGGTCTTCTGAACCTTCAGCTGGTCCATCATCACCTTGGACACGTCGTCACCGGCCTTGCCCCAGATGTCCACCACCTTGTTGTGTGCCTTCTGCCGGTCGGTCAGACCGCCGCGGGTGGTGTCGCCCCGCATGAGGGTGGTGGGCAGGTTGTTGTAGCCCACAAAACGAGCCACTTCTTCTGCGATGTCAGAGTAATGCTCCACGTCCCCACGCCAGGAGGGAACCACCAGCATATCATCGTCCATGAGGATAAAGCCCAGGTCGGTCAAGATCTTGACCATCTCCTCTCGGCTCACATCGGTGCCCAGCAGACCGTTCACCTTGTCCGGCTCCAGCTTCACCAGGGTGGGGGTGAAGTCCTTGGCTACCACATCCAGCACGCCGTCTGCCACTTCGCCGCAGCCCAGCAGCTCCACCAGCTCGCAGGCACGTTCCACGGCAGGCAGGGTGTTCATGGGATCCAGACCCTTCTCGTAACGGCCGGAAGCCTCGGTGCGCATCCCCAGAGCCATGGCGGTCTTGCGGATAGAGACGCCGTTGAAGTTGGCGGATTCGAAGAACACGTCAACGGTCTTGTCGGTGATCTCAGAGTTGGCGCCGCCCATGACGCCAGCCACAGCCACCGGCTTCTTCTCGTCGGCAATGACCAGCATGGATTCGTTCAGACTGCGGGCGGTGCCGTCCAGGGTCTGGATGGTCTCGCCGGGACGGGCACGGCGGACGATGAGCTTGTTGCCTTCCACGCAGGCGAAGTCGAAGGAGTGCATGGGCTGACCGTACTCCAGCATAACATAGTTGGTGATGTCCACGATGTTGTTGATGGGACGGACGCCGGAGGCACGCAGCCGCTCCCGCATCCAGACGGGGCTGGGGCCGATCTTGACGTTCTTCACCAGACGACCGGTGTAACGGGGGCACAGATCAGCTTCTTCGATGATGACGTCAGCGTAGTCCATGATGACCGCCTTGCCGCTGCCCTGCACCACCGGGTCGTGGAGCTTCAGGGGCTTGCCGAAGGTGACAGCCGCTTCTCTGGCCAGACCGATGACAGACAGGCAGTCGGGACGGTTGGGGGTGATTTCAAATTCCACCACATGGTCATCCAGACCCAGCAGGGTGGGGATGTCATCGCCGGGCTTGCAGTCCTCGTTGAGGATGAAGATGCCGTCGTCGATGCAGTGGGGAAATTCCTTGGGCTGTGCGTGGAGGTCGTTGGGGGTCAGGATGCGGTTGGTGCTCAAATCCAGAGCCACGAAATCGCCGGTGTGGATGTTCTGGCAGTCGGTGGTCACATCCAGCACGGAGTCGCCCACGTTGATGGCGCACTGATAGGTCTTATAAGCGGCAGTCTCAATGGAGTCCACCTGACCAGCCACCACCTTGCCGAAAATCTTCAGACCGGGAGTCAGTTCTTCCGGCAGGGAGGGCTTTTCGCCCTTGAGCACATGATAGTCGCCCAGGATGGCGGCAGCCTTGATGACGCCATAGGGGAAATCACGCTCGTCCAGTGCCAGCTCGGTCAGGGAGCACAACATACCGTAGGAGGGCACGCCACGGAGCTTGCCCTTGGTGATTTTGACGCCGCCGGGCAGCAGACTCTTGTGCTTGGCTACGGGCACCAGGTCGCCTACATGGATGTTCCAAGCGCCGGTGCAGATCTGGATGGGCTCGTCCTCGCCCACATCCATCTGGGTGACCCACATATGATCGCTGTCGGGGTGCCGCTCCATGGACAAAATTTTGCCCACCACCACATTTTTAAACTGAGCGGCGTGATCTTCATAAGTCTCCACCTTGGAACCGGAGAGGGTCATTGCCTCGGAAAACGCTTTGTCAGGGATGACGCTGACGGGTACATCTACGAATTCGGTCAGCCATTTACGGGATAGATTCATACCATTACACTCCTCTCATCAGAACTGTTCCAGGAACCGCACATCGTTCTCGAAGCACAATTTCAGGTTGTTGAAGCCATAGCGCATCATGGCCAGACGTTCCACGCCCATGCCAAAGGCCCAGCCAGAGTACACATCGGTGTCGATGCCGCAGCCTTCCAGCACCTTGGGGTGGATCATACCGGCGCCCAGCACCTCGATCCAGCCCTCGCCCTTGCAGACGGAGCAGCCCTTGCCCTTGCAGGAGAAGCACTGCACATCCACCTCGCAGGAGGGTTCGGTGAAGGGGAAGTGATGGGGACGGAAGCGGGTGACGGCGTCTTCGCCGTACAGGCTCTTGACCACCTCGTTCAGGGTGCCCTTCAGGTCGGCCATAGTGACGTCCTTATCCACCACCATGCCCTCGATCTGATGGAACATGGGGGAGTGGGTGGCGTCCGCCTCGTCCTTCCGGTACACACGGCCGGGGGCGACGATGCGGATGGGGGGCTTGTGGCTCTCCATGACACGGATCTGCATGGGGGAAGTCTGGGTGCGCAGCAGCAGGGAGGAGTCCTCTCTGAGATAGAAGGTGTCCGACCACTCCCGAGCGGGATGGCCTTCATCGGTGTTCAGACGGGTGAAGTTGTAGTCCGCCAGCTCCACTTCGGGGCCTTCTGCCCGGGTGAAGCCCATGCCCAGGAAGATTTCAGTCACCATGTCGATGACCTGGTTCACGGGATGACGATGCCCCAGCTGGGTCTTGATGCCGGGGATGGACACGTCCAACGTCTCGGAAGCCAGCTTGGCCTCCAGTGCCTTTTCCGCCAGCTTGGACTGCTGGTCGGCGATGGCTTTGGTCAGGGTCTCACGGACTTCGTTGGCGATCTGGCCGATCACCGGACGCTCCTCGGCAGACAGCTTGCCCATCTGCTTCAGCACGGAGGTCAGTTCGCCTTTTTTGCCCAGGTACTTGACCCGGACGCTGTCCAGGGCGGCAGCGGCATTGCTGTCCGCAATGGCCTCTAGGGCCGCGGCCCTGATTTTCGCCAGTTGTTCTTTCATAACCACAAAGCTCCTCTCAAGCATGATCGATATAGTTCTGTGCGCAGGCAATAAAAAAACCTTCCATCCCACAACAGGACGAAAGGAACCCCTTCCGCGGTACCACCCGCATTTGCGTGTCTCTGCCACACGCACACTCACCATCCCGGTAACGGAGGATGACCCCGGCCGTGTCTTTCCCCACGGCAGCTCCCGGGCGAACCAGACGCAGCTTGCCATCTCTGCTCTCAGCCGGTGACAGAGACTCTCTTGGGCAGGCCAAACCGCCATTTTCCCGTTCTTTGCTTTTTCCTATACCTTAAAATTTATAGCACAAAAAGGGGGAAAGCGCAAGGGGGAAATGAAAAAAACAAACCGCTCGAAGGGAAATGAATTTTGGCAAGGAAGAAATTGCATTTTGCCGGAGAAGCTGATACAATGAACCAAACGGAACACACAGCAATGAAAGGAGTGAAAACCCATGCGAACAGGAACGGCAGAGCAGCTGCACTGGCTGGATCAGACCACCATCAACGGAGATCTGGAGACCGGTCTGCTGCTCATGGAGCGGGCGTCTCGGGGACTGACCGATGTGGCCTTGCAGTACCTGGAGGACGAGGCGGAGGAGGGCGAGCTGCCCTGGGCCGCAGTGTTCTGCGGCACCGGCAACAACGGCGGGGACGGCGTGGCCTGCGCCCGAATGCTCCACGAGGCTGGGGTGAAGGTACGGGCGTTTTTGGTGGGAAAACGGGAGAAAATGACCCCAGATTCCAAAGCCAACGAACAGCGCCTCAACGCCTGCGGCGTCCAGCTGGAGGACTTCGATCCGGAGGACGTGGATCAGCATCTGTTCACCTGCGCCGCCCATGTGGTCATCGATGCCCTCTTTGGCATCGGCCTGGGGCGTGATCTGGCAGGGGACGTGGTGACGGCGGTGGAGTGGATCAACGAGAGCGATGGCATCGTCATCGCCGCCGACATCCCCTCCGGCGTCCAGGCCAACACCGGCTGCGTCATGGGCACCGCCGTGCAGGCGGATGCTACCGTGACTTTCACCATGGCCAAGCCCGGCCATATCATTGGAGACGGCGGACTGTGTACCGGCGCCCTTTATATCGTAGACATCGGCCTGGATTCCATCCTGGTGGACAGCCTGAACTACCCAGTGACCATCCTGGAGGAGGACACGGTGCGAAAGCTGCTCCCCCAGCGCCCCAGAGACGGCCACAAGGGCACCTTTGGGAAGGTTCTCCTGCTGGCTGGCAGCAAGCCCTATCCCGGCGCCCCCATCATGGCCTCCCACACCGCCACCCACAGCGGTGCGGGTCTGGTCTTTTTGGGCATTCCGGAGACGATTTATCCCATCACCGCTCTGAAATGCGTGGAGGAGATGCCGGTAGCCCTGCCCGATGAACAGGGCGCATTGGGGGAAGCCTCCGTGCCGGTGATTCTGGAAAAGCTCGCTGAGATGCAGGCTGCCCTCATCGGCCCCGGTCTGGGCAAGCTGCCCCAGACCCAGGAGGTGGTGAAACAGGTGCTGAAACGCTGCGCCTGCCCCGTGGTTTTGGACGCCGACGGCATAAACGCCATCGCCGGGCATATGGATGTACTGGACAGCCGAAGCGCTCCCACCGTCCTGACGCCCCACGATGGAGAATTCCACACCCTCACCGGGCAGTGGCCGGGGAAGGATCGCTTGAGTACAGCCTTGGACTTTGCCAAAGCCCATCACTGCGTTTTGGTCTTGAAGGGACACCGCACCATCGTGGCCGGCCCGGATGGCAGAGCGTATCTGAACACCACCGGAAACGATGGCCTGGCCAAAGGCGGCAGCGGCGATGTGCTGGCAGGACTCATCACCTCCTTCCTGGCACAGGGCATGGACGCCCTGGAAGCGGCAGCCGCCGCTGTTTGGGTCCACGGCAAGGCTGGGGATCAAATGGCGGAACAGTATGGCCGCCGAGGGATGACGGCCAGCAACGTGATGTTGGAGGGCATCCCTGCTGTACTCAAAGAGCTGGAATAACGCTGTTTGAGGGGGAGTTCCATGAAAACGTGGCGTCGGAGCCTGCTATTGTTGACCGCAACGAGCGCCCTCCTGCTGACCGGCTGCACCGGCGGCGGGAGCAGTACCAAAGGTAAGTTGGAGGCAGCCCAATCGGTATACCGCACCATGTCCGGCTGCACCGCCCAGGCGGAGATCACCGCCGACTACGGCCAGCGGGTGTATGGGTACACCGTTGACCTGACCGTGAAAGGCGGCAGCGGCGTGATGACGGTGAAGGAGCCGGAGAACCTGGCGGGCACCGTCCTGACTTGGTCGGACGGGGAGACCCAATTGGCCTTCGATGGTGCCGAGCTGGACACCGGCGCCTTGTCCGACAGCGGCCTTTCTCCGGCGGACGCCATGCCCACCATCCTGACCGCCTGCCAGGGCGGCGAGATCGTGGATTGCTGCATGGAGGAGCAGGCGGGCGCCCAGGTGCTCCACGGCACCTTGGACTTGGACGGCGACCAGGGCGGGCAGATCCAGTGCTGGTTCCAGCCGGACAGCTACGGTCTCCTGCGGGCGGAGCTTTCCCAAGATGGGGTGACGGTGGTCACCATGAAATTTTCTGATTTTTCCTTCACCTTCCCAGAAGGTGGAGCGGAATACAGCACGGAGTGCCCGTGAAAAGGTACTGAAAACCCGTGCTGATCCTGATTTTGAGAGATAAAAAGGAAGCGAATGATCATGACAAAAGAGACAAGAAGAACCTGGGCAGAGATCCATCTCGATCGTCTGGCACACAACTACCGTCTCCTGCGGGAACGTGCGCCCCACAGCAAATTCGTCGGCTTGGTCAAGGCAAATGCCTACGGCCACGGCGCCGTGCCGGTGGCCAAGAAGCTGGAAGCCCTGGGGGCGGACTACCTGGCGGTGGCCTGCCTGGACGAGGCGGAGCAGCTGCGAGACGCCGGTATCAAGTGCCCCATCCTGGTGCTGGGCTATACGCCGGTGGAGTACACCAACGAGCTGATCGACAATGACATCACCCAGACCGTCTACAGCCTGGAGGTGGCCAAGGGGTTCTCTGACGCTGCTATGAAGCTGGGCAAAAAGCTCCGCTGCCACCTGAAGGCGGACACGGGCATGAGCCGCCTGGGCGTCCTCTGCACCCTGGAAAATCTGGACGCCGCAGCAGACGAGCTGGAAGCCATGTATCGGCAGCCCGGCCTGGAAGCGGAGGGGTTGTTCCAGCACTTCGCCGATGCCGACACCTGTCCGGAATATTCTCTCATGCAGATCCAGCGCTATAACGCCATCCTCCACGCCCTGGAGGAACGGGGCTGCACCTTTAAACTCCGTCACTGCTGCGCCGGCGCAGCTACCTTGAATTACCCCCAGGCACATTATGATATGATCCGCCCGGGCATCCTGCTCTACGGCTATTCTCCCGATCACGCCTGCGATGGCATGATCGACGTCAAGCCGGTCATGGAGGTCAAGAGCCGCATCGGTTCTGTGAAGAAGCTGCCTAAGGGCACCTGCATCTCCTACGGCCGCACCTACACCCTGGAACGGGACAGCGTGGTAGCTGCCGTGCCCATCGGCTACGCCGATGGTCTGAACCGACTGCTTTCCAACCGCCAGGAGTTCCTTCTCCACGGTCAGCGGGTACGCCAGATCGGTCGGGTCTGCATGGATATGTGCATGATCGACGTCACCGACATCCCCGATGTGAAGATCGGTGACGTGGTGACCATCTTCGGCGAGGAGGGGCTCCTCCAGGAGAAGGCGGACACCGTGGGCACCATCACTTATGAGATGATGTGCGCCGTGGCGCCCCGTGTACCTCGGGTCTACCTGGACGAGAAATAAATTGAAGATTTGCAAAGGCGATCCACTCCGGTGGGTCGCCTTTCTGCTGCTGCCGGAACGGGGGCGCATCCTGTCGCATAGGCTACTGCGGGGGCTTGTGTATGGGAAGGTGACCTGAATCCGTATAAATTCCTCAGGCTGGTGGGAAAATAACCGTGACCCGCAGCGGAAAAGCGACGGGTACTATTACGAATCACGGAGCGTGAAATTGTGGATACCAGTGTCAGACGAGGAGATATTTTTTATGCCGACCTCAGCCCCGTGGTGGGCAGCGAACAGGGCGGCGTCCGGCCGGTGCTCATCATCCAGAACGACATGGGCAACCGGCACAGC
>ERZ825137.5162-NODE-5162-length-12354-cov-4.140906_pt1 | contig 12354 bp, 8 predicted proteins | sample MGYA00519873_ERZ825137 | MGnify/ENA primary metagenome ERZ825137 (study PRJEB31778, sample SAMEA3449190) | human gut metagenome | biome: human gut; feature: human-associated habitat; material: faeces | place: United Kingdom | collected 2010/2012 ... | reverse complement strand
GCAAGACAGGCTCGCTCTGTTCTGGATGTGAACAAGTCTGAACGCCATATCCGTGGCGGACTTGCTACCAGAGAAAAATATCTGCATCTCGATCACCATTGATAAAAGGGAGCAAAGCCTCTGCCATGAGACTTATGCTCCCCTCTTCTTACTCTGCGGCAACTTCTGCCATTAAAGCTCCGATTATTCTGATCATACCTGTATCTGTTCCGCCAAGCTTTGGAGATCTGTTGAAGAAGTCAAATGCCACACCGTAGACGATGCAGGAGAGGAAGAGCAGGACGATGCCCACGATGCTCTCCGTGGTGCCGATTCCGAAGAAACCGAAGCGCAGCACCCAGGCGAACATGGCCATCAGCATGACGATCTTGATGCCGAACCGCTTGAGACAGAACGGAATCAGCAGAATACACAGCGCCTCGGAGACCTGCGAGACGGAGACCAGCAGGGTCGGATTTTCGGCAAACCAGCTTTCGGACGTCGCGGCAAAGCTGTTGATATAAGGGGTGGCATATCCGTTTGTGATCTGCAGCGACACGCCCAACAGCATCGAGAAGAGGAAGAAGAGGGCCATCTTGCGTTGCTTGAACAGCACGAAGGCATCCAGACCGAGGCGCTGGGCGAGGGACTTTTGCCCGGCAGCGGCCGAACGGTCGATGGGGCACGACGGAAGGCTGAAGGCATAGAGCCCGAGCACAAGGCCGAGGACTCCGCAGACGATCAGCTGCATGTAGGTGAACTGCGAGGCCATGGGGACGAGCGCGAGGGTCTCCACTCCTTCGTGAAGCTCTGTCTGAACGCCCGCACCGCCGAATCCGACGAAGTTGACGAGCCACATGGCGGCGATAAAGCCGACGGTACCGAAGACACGGATCGGCGGGAAGTCCCGGACGGTATCGAATCCGCGGTTCTTCAGGATCGAGAAGGCCACGGTATTCGAGAGGGCGATCGTCGGCATGTAGAAGGCCACGCTCAGGCAGTAGGCCGCAAAGATCGGGCCGATGGAGGTCGCCTCACCGGCGAGGGTCAGCTCCGTGGCCTGGAAACCAAACCAGGCGGCCACCAGCATGAAGACGGCGGCTGTCAGGTGTGAGATACCGAGCAGGCGCTGCGGCTCGATGAACTTGTCGGCAATGGCCCCGATGATCGCGGGCATGAAGATCGAGACAACCCCCTGCGCGACATAGAACCAGGAGATATACTCTCCCAGCCCCACGCGGCCGAGGAAATTGCCGATACAGACAAGATAGGATCCCCAAATGGCGAATTGGAGAAAGTTCATGATGATGAGACGAGATTTGATTCCCATAAATCCTTGTTTTAGTGTACGTTTCAGGTTCAGCAGGGTTCCCTTTCGGAACGATTAGAACAAATGTACGAAATTTTTTTTTGATTTTTCTTTGTAATTGCAAAATAAAGTTCTACATTTGCATCACCAAAACGTCATTGAGCTATGGTGTAATGGTAACACAACAGATTCTGGTCCTGTTATTCTTGGTTCGAATCCAGGTAGCTCAACACCGAAAACCCGCAGTCAGCCGATTGCGGGTTTTTCGTTTGCGGGCGTCTTCTGGTATTTTCAGGCGTCATCAAGCCCCAGACAGCCCCCCCCAAGTTTCCCCACCCCAGATTCTTTCCCTCCGTTTGCAGGCCTCGCCCTACACCGGCCGCCGACCTTCCGAGCGGTGGCAGGATGAAAAAAGTGGCGGGGCAAACTGCAACAGGAGTGACAGGCGGGACCGACGGGACAGGCGTTAGGAAAAGACCGGACGGGACAGAGAAGGCCGGACGGGACAGAGAAGGCCGGACGGGACGAATAGACGAATAGCAAAAGGGGGCGGCCCGACCGAAAAGCCGGCCGCGAAGGACCGCACCGGGCGGAACAAACTGACCGGACTGGCCGGGCTGTCCGAACTGACAAAAGCCGGACAGGCAAAAACCGAACAACTCTGAACAACCGGACAAGCCGGACAAGCCGGGCAAATCTGACACAGACCGGACAAATCGGGCACGCAAGACCGGACAACCCCGAACGACCGGACAAGCCGGGCAGCCCGGGCAGGCGACAATCAACCGACCCTCTCGGCTGAACACATCGGTCCGGACCGGCAATGCCGGCGCAAACAACCTGCCCAACAAATCCGCCCAACATCTCGCACCGGCCGGAACTCCCGACAGCACTCCGGTCCGGGACCGAACAACCAAAGGAGGGCACACTCCGCCCGCCGCACATTGTACGGGAGGTGGTGCGTGTCACGCGAAGCCCCGACATTCCTCCACCGCGATACGCTCCTGACACTCCGGCATCCGGCGCCTCGCAACCCTATCCGCCCGACAGAGGGAACCAGGCATTCCATCCTTCGGAAGCTGCCGTGCGACAGAGCGCAAAGACCCCCGGAACCCGTTCCCGGGGAGGGAACGCCCCAAAACCGATCCGACCGTACAAACAGCCACAAACGTCCACCCGACACGCATCTTTCAATCGGGTCAGCCCCTCAAACCGGGCGTTTTCGGCTATTATTCCCTCTTTTTTGACAAAAAATCCGGGTCGGCGCATCAAAGAAAAAGAAAGAGTACCTTTGCAGCCGAATTTTATATAGGTTAAAAAAGTTACCATCATGCAAACCGCTACCAAACAGATGAACCTCCGCATGGGGGGGGGAGACCTTCTGCAGCGGATGCCGTATGAAGCACCCGACATGCAGATTGTACACATTCAGATCGAAAAGGGTTTCGCTCAGAGCACCACGGCCGGAACCGTTGAAGTTGACGAATCGTGGGGAGATACCGACTGGCCCGAATAATAAAATGTCAAAAACTGCATGGACATGAGACACACAATACTTTTTCTTGCCGCACTGACCGCTTTCTCGTGCGCCAAGGAGCCGGACGTAACGCCCGAAGGTCCCGAACAGAAGGGCACGCCCATCACCGTAACGGCCCACAACGCGGGCTACGACACCTCCAGCCCGTCGAGCCGCGCCGAGTTTACCGGCGACGACTTCGGAGCCCTCACATGGAATGGAAAGGAGCGGCTCGGCGTCTACTACAAGCAGGCTGCCGGCGACAACTGGGGCATTTTTGAACATGGCAGCACCACCGAGAACGGCGGCGCTATCTTCAACTCTCCGGAAGGCTTCGTGTGGAACGAGAACGAGCTGACCCACGATTTCCGCGCCTACTATCCCTACAACGAGGTACACCACGCCTTCCGCCAGAGCAACAACTCGGAGGCGGTGACCTTCACGCTGCCGGTCAACCAGGGCGAGTTCTCCTATGCCGAAAGCCAGCTCTGCATCGCAGAGACGACCGGAGTGGCCCTCAAAGACCAGGTTGACTTCCAGTTCCAGCCGGTGCTTGCCTACCTGCAGCTGAAGCTCTACACGACGGATCAGGTGGCCGAGGGCGAGAAGATCTACCTCTCGCAGCTGAAGATGTACACCGAGGATCAGGACGGTCCCATCGCAGGCAACTACACCGTCAACATGGGTACGAGAGCGATCATCGACGGCTCGTCGCACACGATCAACTTCCAGCTGGGCAGCAGCACTTCGAGCGGCCTCGACATCACCGGCTACACCTCGAAGGAGAACGCCTATAAATTCTATGCCGTCATGCTGCCGGTCAATCTGAGCGACCGTCCGCTGCGTTTCCGTGGTCTGGTCACGCATGAGAAGGACAACGGCGACGGGACCAAAAGCTACACATCCTATTCAATGGTCGCACGTGCCAAGGCCGGTACGGACTTCAAGTCCGGCAAGGGCTATGCCATGACCATCGAGGTACAGTCCAATGATTCGATGGTATTCCCTGCCGACGCCGACTTCGCCGTCCGTCTGGGTGACCGCTGGATCGATTTCAAGGACATCTACACCGAAGATACAGAGGGTAACATCACGATTACGATGAGCGAGGAGTATCTCATGAGCATGGGCAGCGACCTCTACTTCGCAGCCAACGCGACCAAGGACGTCTCGTTCGACAAGGACGGCGGACAGCTGGCCGTCATTGACGCACTTGTCGAAAGGATGTACGCCGCACAGGGCAGCACGGACCCCATCGACGTCGATCTCTCGAACATCAGCTTCGACGGCGAGTTCGGTCTGGGAGGAATTTTCGAGGACAACGTCGCACTGGGCAGCATCATCCTCCCCTCGGGCATGACGAAGATCAACAACCCGGGATTCACCGGCTGCACGAAGCTGACTTCGGTCACCCTGCCCGAAACGCTCAAGATCATCGGCGGCAAGGCCTTCAAGGGCTGCTCGTCACTCAAGAGCATCATCATCCCGAACAGCGTCACCTCCATCTCCGGCAGCGCCTTTGACAGCTGCACGGCCCTGACCTATGTGAAGCTCCCGGACGGCATTACAGAACTCTCCGAATCGACCTTCCGCGACTGCTCGGCCCTGCCCACCGTCACGATACCCGCATCCGTTGCGACCATCGACAAGACGTGCTTCCAGAATTGCACGGCGCTGGCCGAAATCACGCTGCTCAACCCCGACGCGGTCGTTATAATCAACGGCGACGACACTCTGGAGAATGTCGGCACGTCCGCAGCCGAAGGCACGACGAAGAAGCTGCGCGTACCGGCCGCTCTCGCAGAGCAGTATCAAAGCGACTCGAACTGGAGCAAACTGCTCGGAAACAACAACGGTTTTGTACTGGAGACCTTCTGATCCGGGAGATCCGAATCCGCATACGAAAAAACCGTCTGCCTCCGCAGACGGTTTTTTTCATGCACACGGCGAGCGCACCACCACCTCCTAAAACGGCAATCCAGAAGACACGGCTCCCCTCACCAGAACCCGGCCGCATAAAACAAGGTTCCGCCAAAACCGACAGCAGGTGGAGGGGGCTCGGCGCTCAAGAGGCGGAGGATGGCAGGAGGCGGTTCCCGCGCCCAAGCGACAGTCCAAAACAACAGGTTCACTGCACCGCCGCACCGCCGCACGAAAAAGAGGCTGCTCCCGACGGGGCAGCCTCTTTGACGGTGCAATCCGGAAACCGTCCGATCCGTTACTTGCCGAGACCCATCTTCTCGATCAGGGCGCGCGTCTCGGGCTTGTGGCCGCGGAAGGCGACGTAGAGCTTCATCGGGTGCTCCGTACCGCCCTTCGAGAGGATGTTCTCACGGAACGAGTCGGCCACCTCGCGGTTGAAGATGCCCTTCTCCTTGAAGAGCGAGAAGGCATCGGCCTCGAGCACCTCGGCCCACTTGTAGCCGTAGTAGCCCGCGGCATAGCCGCCCGAGAAGATGTGGCCGAAGGCCGGCGCCATGGCCGTGCCCGGCACGACGGGCAGCACCTGCGTCGGGGTCATCGAGGCTACCTCGAACTGCTCGACATCCCCCTCGAAGGGTTCGGTCAGCGTATGCCAGGCCATGTCGGTCATGCCGAACGAGAGCTGGCGCACGTTGGCATAGGCCGCCAGGTAGTTCTTCGCGGCAACGATCCGCTCGACGAGCTCGGCGGGAATCGGCTCGCCCGTCTCGTAATGGACGGCCCACAGGTCGAGGAACTCCTTTTCGGTAGCCCAGTTCTCCATGATCTGCGACGGCAGCTCCACGAAGTCGCGGTAGACGTTCGTTCCGTTCAGCGACTCATACTTGCCCTCGGCGAGCATGCCGTGCAGCGAGTGCCCGAACTCGTGGAGGAAGGTCTCCACCTCGTCGAAGGTCAGCAGCGAGGGGGTCTGCTCCGTGGGCTTCGTAAAGTTCATCACCAGCGACACGAGCGGGCGCGTCTCCACGCCGTCGACGGTCTTCGTGCCGCGGAACTCGGTCATCCACGCTCCGCCGCGCTTCGACTCGCGCGGGAAGAAGTCGAGGTAGAGCACCGCCATGAAGCGCCCCTTCTCGTCGGTCACCTCGTAGGCCGTCACGTCGGGATGGTAGACCTCGATCGCCGGATTGGGCGTGAAGTTCAGCCCGTAGAGCTTGTTCGCCAGCAGGAAGACCCCCTTGCGGACATTCTCCAGCTGGAAATAGGGCTTGACTGCCTCGTCGTTCAGGGCGTACTTCTCGTCCTTGTACTTCTCCGAATAGTAGGACCAGTCCCACGGCATGAGCTCGCCGCGGAAGCCCTTGGAGGCGGCGTACTCGCTCACGGTGCGGTAGTCGGCATCGGCATACTCCTTCGTCGCGTCGAGCAGCTCGTCGAGGAAGGCCGTCACCGTCGGGGTGTTCTCGGCCATGCGCTCCTCGAGCACGTAGTCGGCATAGCACTTGTAGCCGAGCAGGTTGGCGATCTTCAGCCGCGTGTTGGCAATCTGCTTGACGATCTCCGTATTGTCGAACTCACCGCCCAGCGCCCGCGCGTTGTAGGCCTTCCAGAGGCGCTCCTTCAGGGCTCGGTTCGACGAGTAGCGCAGGAAGGGGGCGTAGCTCGGCGCCTGGAGCGTCACCGTCCACCCCTTCTCGCCGCGGGCCCTGGCATCGGCGGCCATGCCCTCGCGCACGAAGGCCGGCAGCTCGGCCACGACCTTCGGATCGGTGATGTTGATCGTAAAGGCGTTCGTCGCCGAGAGGGCGTTCTGCCCGAATTGCAGCGTCAGCGCCGAGAGTTCGGTGGTATACTTGCGGTAGAGCTCCTTGTCGGCATCCGACAGCGCCGCGCCGTTGCGGGCAAAGCTCTTGTAGGTATTCTCGAGCAGCTTCCGGTCCACGGCATCCAGACCGCGGCCCGGATGTTCGTAAACCTGCTTCACACGGGCGAAGAGCTCGGGGTTGAGCATGATGTCGTTCGACAGCTCGGTGAGCTTGGGCTGCACGCGCAGGGCGATCTGCTGCATCTCGTCCGACGTGTCGGCCTCGAGCAGGTTGAAGAAGAGGCCCGCAATGCGGTTCAGCAGCGCCCCGTGGCGCTCGAGCGCCACGATCGTGTTGCCGAACGTGGGTTTCGCTGGGTTGGTGACGATGGCCTCGATCTCGGCGCGCGAGCAGGCGATCGCCGCATCGAAGGCGGGTTCGTAGTCCGAGAGTTCGATCTCGGAGAAGGGAGGCGTCTCGTGGGGTGTGTTCCACGCCGCCAGCAGCGGATTCGTCATGTCCAGTTCGGGAAGCTGGGCCTTCGGGATCGAATTGTCGGCACAGCCGGCCGCAAGGGCGGAAAATGTCATGATTACAATTGCTTTTTTCATATCCGTTCGTTTGTGGGTTTCTTCTCGATGGGAGAACCGGCGGCAATCAGCGCGCCGCCTGCATGTCGTCGCCGGGGCGGGGCTCCGTCTCGTCGGCCGGTTCGGGGTCGGGCTCGTTCCACAGGCCGCGTCCCTTGAGCATGGCCCGCTTGTCGGGGTCCTTGCCGCGGAAGGCGCGGTAGAGGGTCATGCCGTCCTCCGAACCGCCGCGTGCGAGGAGCTTGTGGCGGAAGTCGTCGGCGATGCGCCGGTTGAACAGGTCGCCGCTCTCGCGGAAGGCCTCGAAGGCATCCTTGTCGAGCACCTCGGCCCACGTATAGAAGTAGTAGCCGGCCGAGTAGCCGCCGTCGAAGATGTGGCTGAAATAGGGATAGCGGTAGCGGGGTTCGATCTGCGGGATGAGTCCGCGCTTTTCGGTGAGCGCCTCCCGCTCGAAGGCCATCGGATCGAAGGGCGCGTACTCGGTCATCGAGTGGATGTCCATGTCCGAGAGCGCCGCGGCGATGAGCTCCGTGGTCATGAAGCCCTGGTTGAAGAGCTCGCTGCGGCGCAGCTTGTCGATCAGATACTGCGGAATCACCTCGTCCGAGCGGTAGTGCACGGCATACTGGCGCAGCATCTCCGGCTCGAAGGCCCAGTTCTCCATGATCTGCGAGGGCAGCTCGACGAAGTCACCCTCGACCTCCGTAAGGCCGCGGTACTTCACGTCGTGGAAGAGGAAGTGCAGCGCGTGGCCGAACTCGTGGAAAAGCGTCTCCGTTTCGTCGAGCGTCAGCAGTGCGGGGTCATTGCGCGTCGGGCGCGTGAAGTTGCAGACGATCGACACGACGGGCGCCACGCGCTTGCCGTCGCGGTAGGTCTGCTCGACATAGTTGCCGCACCAGGCTCCCTGGCTCTTGCCGTCGCGCGGGAAGAAGTCGAAGTAGATCACCCCGAGGTGCGACTCGTCGACGTCGAGCACCTCGTAGGCCACGGCCTCGGGATGGTAGAGCGGCACGGCGACCGGACGGAACGTAATGCCGTAGAGGCGGTTGGCAAGGAAGAAGATGCCGTTCTGGACGTTCTGCAGCGAGAAGTAGGGGCGCAGCATCTCCTCGTCGAGGGCATACTGCTGCTTGCGGAGCTTCTCGGCATAGTACCACCAGTCCCACGAGGCGAACTCGCCGTCGGGGTAATCCTTGCGGAAGAGCACCTCCATCTCGGCAAGCTCCTTTTTGGCGCTCTCGAGCGCCGGCGTCCAGATCTCCTCCAGCAGGTTGTAGACGGCGCCGGTCGTCCCGGCCATCTCGTCGGCCACGACGTAAGCCGCATAGGAGGGATAGCCCAGCAGGTGGGCCTTCTCCGTGCGCAGGCGGATGAAGTCATTGATGAGCTGCTTGTTGTCGTATTCGTCATCGTGGTTGCAGCGGTTCAGATAGGCCGTGTAGAGATCCTCGCGCAGGCCGCGCTCGGAGGAGTAGGTCAAAAACGGCAGCATACTCGGCTTGTGGAGCGTGAAGACGTACTTGCCGCTCTTGCCCATCGACTCGGCCTTCTCGCGCGCCAGGTCGCGGACCCCCGCGGGCAGCCCGTCCAACTGGTCGCCGTCGAGCACCAGCGCGTAGTTGTTATTCTCGGCCAGGAGGTTGTTGCCGAACTTCACGGCCGTGAGCGCCAGCTCCTCGTTGATCTGCTTCAGGCGGGCCTTTCCGTCGGCGTCGAGCAGCGCTCCGGCACGCACGAAACCGTCGTAGGTCTTCTCCGTCAGCCGCAGCTGCTCGGCATCCAGCCCGAGCGTTGCCCGGTTGTCATAGACCGCCTTCACCTTGTCGAAGAGCTGCTCGTTGAGCCGGATCTTGTCGGCGTGGGCCGTCAGCAGGGGCATCACCTCCTCCTGCAGGGCCTGCATCTGCGGCGTGTTCTCCGCCGCGCAGAGCATGCCGAAGATCAGCGAGGTCTGCGCAAGCATCTGCCCCGAGTTGTCGTAGGCGAGGATGACGTTCTCGAAGGTCGGTTCGTCGTTGTTCGACGTGATGGCGTCGATCTCGGCGTCGTGCAGCGACATGCCCCGCTCGAAGGCCGGCATGAAGTGCTCGGGGCGGATCTTGTCGAAGGGCGGAACGCCGTAGGGCGTCTCCCACTCCGAGAAAAAGGGGTTCTCCCCCGTCTGTTTCGCGGAATCGCAGGATGCGAGTGTCATAAACGTCAAAAGTGTGAATAATCCGGTTATGCGTTTCATGGATCGTGTTATTTTGTTTACCTTTGCGGCAAAGTTAATAAAATTACGGTCAGAGCCGCACTTCCGCGCGTTTTTTTCTGGGCGGATGCGGACCCAACAAGGACAGCCATGCAACTCTTCTACGCCCCCGACATCCGTCCGCCGCAGTACACCCTCTCGGAGGAGGAGTCGAAACACTGCGTGCGCGTGCTGCGCCTTGCGTGCGGCGACACGGTGCACCTGACCGACGGACGGGGCACGCTCTACCGCTGCGAGATCACCGACGACAACCCGCGGCGGTGCGTCGTGCGCGTGGTCTCGGCCGAGGAGGAGTTCGAGCGGCTCCCCTACCGTCTGACGATGGCCGTGGCCCCGACCAAGAACGCCGACCGCTTCGAGTGGTTCCTCGAAAAGGCCACCGAAGTGGGCGTCACGCAGATCATCCCCCTCGAGACGGCCCGCAGCGAACGGCGGGTCTTCAAGCCCGAACGCGGCGAGAAGGTCATCACCGCGGCGATGAAGCAGTCGCTCAAGGCCTACCGGCCGCAGCTCGACGCCCTCACGCCGTTCCGCGACGCCGTGGCGGCGCCCTTTGCCGGGCGGCGGATGATCGCCCACTGCGACGCGGCCCGCACGCCGGAAGGCAAGGCCTACCTCGCCTCGACGCTCCGCGCGGGCGAGGCGGCACAGATCTTCATCGGTCCCGAAGGGGACTTTTCACCCGAAGAGATCGCCTTTGCGCTCGACAACGGATTCGAGGAGATCACCCTCGGGCCGCAGCGCCTGCGCACCGAGACCGCAGCCCTCGTGGCGGTGGTGATGGCCGCCACGGTGAACGGACAGGCGGCGGCCGGAGAGCCCCACGAATCATGACCCGGAAAAACACGAAACAGATTTTGCCTATAGACCCGAATTTTACCTTCACGACATGTTCTTCCTCTACACCTTGTTCGCCCTGGCCGCAGTGGCGACGCTGATCTTCGCCGTGCCCCTGCGGGCCAAGGCGTGGGCGGCGACAGCCGTTGTGGGGCTCGGCGCCCTTGCGGCCTCGGCCGCAGCCGTCGGCGTGCTGGCCGGCAAGGCCGGGCTATCGCTCTGGTCGATGCCCGGCACCCTCTTCGGCGGCGACAGCGGCTCGATGGACCGCCTCTCGGCCCTTTTCGTGCTGCTCGTCTCGATCGGCTCCGTCGCCTCGGTGCTCTACGCCCGCGGCTACCTCGAACACACGCTGCGCGAAAAGTCCCCGGCCCACGTCTCGCTGCACTACACGGCGCTGACGGTCATGTCGCTGGCCATGCTGGGCGTCGTCACCTCCGACGGCGGCTACTCGTTCCTCTTCTTCTGGGAGCTGATGACCGTGGCGTCGTTCCTGCTGATCCTCTACGACGCCGAGCGGCGCGAGGTGCGGCGCGCGGCCCTCGCATACCTCATCATGATGCACGTGGGCTTCGTGCTGCTCGTCGTCGGCTTCGTCACACTGGACAGCACGTGCGGCGCCGCGACGTTCGGCGCCCTGGCCGAATATTTCCGCACGCAGCCGGCCCTGCCGCTGCTGCTCGTCTTCCTGGCGGGCTTCGGCATGAAGGCCGGCATGTTCCCGCTGCACGTCTGGCTCCCGGAGGCGCACCCGGCGGCCCCGTCGCACGTCTCGGCCCTCATGTCGGGCGTGATGATCAAGACGGGCGTCTACGGCATCCTGCGCGTCGTCGCGGCGCTGGGCGACCTGCCCGTGCTGCGCACGGCGGGCTACCTCCTGCTGGCCCTGGGCATCATTACGGGCGTGTGGGGCGTGATCCTCGCCGCGCTGCAGAACGACATCAAGCGGCTGCTGGCCTACTCCTCGATCGAAAACGTCGGGATCATCTTCATCGCCATCGGCGTAGCCCTGCTCGGACGCAGCGCAGGCAACGACGCGGTGGCCCTGTGCGGCATGGCCGGCGCGCTACTGCACACCCTCAACCACTCGTTCTTCAAATCGCTGCTCTTCTTCGGCGCAGGCAACCTCTACGCCGAAACGCATACCACCGCACTCGACCGCTTCGGCGGCGTGGCGCGCCAGATGCCCGTCACGGCGATCCTCTTCCTGGCCGGCACGGCGGCGATCTGCGCACTGCCTCCTCTGAACGGGTTCGTCTCGGAATTTATTATCTACACCGGCATGTTCCGCAGCATCGCCGAAGGGCAGCAAGTGCTGTTGGCGGCAGCCGGCGTCACGGCGCTCGCCCTGATCGGCGGACTGGCTCTGTTCGCCTTCACCAAACTCTACGGCATCGTCTTCCTCGGTGCGCCCCGCACGCACGAGGTGGCCGAAATGCACGAGGCGGACAACTACCGCATCGCCGCCATGGCGCTGCCCGCCGCAGGCATCCTCTTCATCGGGCTGCTGCCGTGGACGGTACTGCCGCTGCTGACGAAGGTAGCCGCGACGCTGCTGCCCGGCCTCGGCGCCGGCCGGCAACCGGCGGCCGAACTGCCGTTGTGGGCGGGCCTCACGCAGATCACGCTCGTCGCAGCCGTGCTGATCGCCGCGACCGCGCTGCTGCTCGTCGCCAAACGGCGCGCCCTGCGCCGCCGCACCGTCGCGTCGGGGCCGACGTGGGGCTGCGGCTTCACAGCCGTCAACACCCGTATGCAGTACACGGGCGAATCGTTCGTCGAAGGGCTGGAAAGCATCGTCCACCCCTTCACCGAGGAGGTCGTCGAGGGCAAAGCGGTCGACAAGCAGGAGATCTTCCCCTCGGCGCACGACTTCGACATCCGCCGCAAAGACCGCGTCGCGCGGCTCTTCTCGGCATGGTGGGTCGAATCGCTCCGCCTGCTCAACGCCCGCGTCATGCGGCTGCGCACGGGCAAGATCAACCACTATATCCTCTTCGCGCTGCTCTTCATCGTGCTCGTATTCCTATGTTCCATCCTCAACCTACTCTGATGACGACGCTGTTGAATATCCTGCTGCTCGTCGCCGTCGCCCTGTCGATCACGGGCGTCGTCAACCGCACGCGCGCACGGCTGGC